>Ga0272442_10000379_pt1 | contig 73407 bp, 73 predicted proteins | sample SSMForm2O_FD_200262 | JGI IMG/M metagenome (GOLD analysis project Ga0272442, IMG submission 200262) | Marine sediment archaeal communities from Little Sippewissett salt marsh, Falmouth, MA, United States - SSM-Form-2O | ecosystem: Environmental > Aquatic > Marine > Wetlands > Sediment ...
TGACAATTACCGGTTCACCCCACGGTTGACCGGACCAGGTTTCGCTGTTAACATTCGGACATCAGATATCGTCAATAGTGAATCAAAGACGGAGGGAGACATGCGGGCACTGATCGTTTCTTTACTGATTGTAGCGGGTCTAATCCTTTCAGGCTGCGAGAAGAAAACCGAGGAGGCCCCGGCGCCGGAGGCCAAGACGGACCCGGAGGACAATGCAGCGCCGGAGACCAAAGCCGAAGCTGAGGGCAAAAATCTTACCGAGGATCTCTGGGTCGAGATCAAGGCCCACGAACATGCCGCTGCGCCGACCGGCGAGGAATTGAAGAAACTGGGACCGGATGCAGTTTCCAAGGCACGGGAAGCAGTTTACAAAAAGTACGGGGTGACCAAGGAGGACATGGACACCTTCTTCAACAAGTTAAGTGAAACCGACGCAGCCAAGGCCGGCAAGCTCGCCATGCGGGCCATGGACGAAGCCGAGAAGCTGCGTCAGAAGTAAGCTTTCAATCCCGCGATTACTTTTTCTTCAGGGCGGAGATGGCTTCGCGGACCTGCTGGATGGAGAAGCCGTACCTCCTGCGCAGGTAGCCCAGGCGCTCGTCCTTGGAGGTGCCGGCGGGGAGGTTCAGTTTCTTGATGATGGCGCTGGCGGGAACGCCGGTGATGCGTTCGACGTCGGCGAGCGACAGGCGGCCGTTTATCTCCTGTTGGCGCAGGCCTTGGCCTTGTTGCTGGCTTTTTCCCCGGCCCATTCCCTGGCCCGTTCCCCGGCCCGTCCCCCGGCCCGTCCCCCGGCCGGTTCCCCGGCCCATCTTCGGGGCATCCGGCTGGCCTTTGTGGACAGCCGCGTCGCTGTCCACCGCTTCTATCTTGCCGCCGGAGAGCTTGTTGATCAGATCGCGGACTTGCTCTATCTGGAAGTTGTAGACGCGCCGCAGGCGGCCCAGGTTCTGATCGAGGGGGGCGTCCTGGGGCAGGCCGAGTTCCCCGGCGATCCTTTCGGCCTTTATGCCGGTGGCCTTCTCGATGTCTGCAAGAGACATGCGGCCGTTGATCTCGACTTTTTGGGGCTGCTCCTTGTTGACCGCGACGTCGTCAACCACCGGCGGAGGCGGGGGCGGAGGATCCACGGCTCGCCTCAGCCGGGCCCCGGCTCGGCGGCCGAACTCGGCATAGGCGGGCGAGTCTTTTTCACAGACCGACCAGGACACCAGGATCACCAGGACGGGCAACAGCAGGATCAGAATCAACGTGGCGGGCGAGCGCAACAGCTTCCGGGTAGCACCCTTGATCCAGCCCCAGTGAAGCAGAATGTGGATCAGGAACAAGCCGGTGAAAATGAACGACAGGATCATGTGAATGTCTCCCCACTGGTGCCGGTGCAGACCCCAGACGTACTTGGTTGTCTCATCGGTCACCGGTCCCGAGGCCAGAAAGAAGGCCATCATCACACCGATGAAAATCATTGCGCCCATCAGCGCGAACATCACCACGTCTACCAGGTAGTTCCAGTTAGGTTTCGTCATCAGGACAATTCACCTCCTGATATCAAAAACTACCGCCACCCGGCGGCGAAGTCCAGGGCCGGTTTGACTCGGCACGGTTCTTGATATAGATATTAATGGTGGGAAGGAGGGCGGAGGTCGCAGCCTGGATCCGGCCAACTTAACATCCCGTTTTTTCAGGAAATTGCCGCCAAGCGCCATGGATGAGAACCGAAATCTGGCGAGCGTCTCAGCGACAGTGTCGCACTCTGGCGCTGCAAATGTGCGACAGTTGAAGCCGTACGGTAAAAAAGAGGTCCTGGATCCACGCTTCTTCCCGCTGGTCTTGAACGTGATCGACCAGTGCATGTTCGCGGTGGACCCACAGCGGCGCATCACCTTCATCAACCAGAAGGCCCGGGAGGTCACCGGCTTCTCGCTCAAGGAGGTGATCGGCAAGTCCTGTGCGGAGGTGTTCAAGACCGCCCTGTGCCACACCGCCTGCCCGCTACGGCACACGCTGGAAAACCGGGAAAGGGTTATCGAGAGGCGGGTGAAGCTGTGGGTCAAGGACGGTCGGGGAATTCCGGTCTCGGTATCCACCGCCGCGCTGGTGACTCCGGAGGGCACCTTGCTGGGCGGAGTGGAAGTTTTCCGCGATCTCTCCCCCATCGAGTCGTTGAGGCGTAAGGTTGATGAATGCTACCGCTTCGAGGACATGATCTCCAAGAGCCCCCGGATGCTGCGAATCTTCTCGATTCTCCCGCTGGTGGGCGACAGCGACAGCACCGTCCTGATCACCGGGGCATCGGGAACCGGCAAGGAGCTCATGGCCCGGGCCATCCACCAGAGCGGACACCGCAAGGAGCAACCCTTCGTGGCGGTCAACTGCGGGGCGGTGCCCGAGACGCTTCTGGAGTCGGAGCTGTTCGGGTACATGCGCGGGGCTTTCACCGACGCGCGGCGGGACAAGCCCGGGCGCATCGCCCAGGCGGACGGAGGCACTCTGTTCCTGGACGAGGTCGGCGACCTGTCGCCGGCCACTCAGGTCAAGCTGCTGCGTTTCCTGCAGGACCGCGTGTACGAGCCCCTGGGCGCAACCTGCTCCACCCGCGCGGACGTGCGCATCCTGGCGGCCACCAACCAGGAACTGGAGGAGCTGGTGCAGGCGGGCCGCTTCCGCGAGGATCTCTACTACCGCCTGAACGTGGTGCAGCTCGGCCTGCCGCCCCTGTATGAGCGCCGGGAGGACGTGCCGCTGCTGGTACGCCACTTCCTGCAACATTTCGCCATGACCACCGGCAAGGCCATCACCGAGGTGTCCCCCGAGGCCCTCGCGGCCCTGGAGAGTTACCAATACCCGGGCAACATCCGCGAGCTGGAGAACATCATCGAACGCGCCTTCGTGCTCTGCACCAAAAACCGCATCGAACTGGCCCACTTGCCCCCGGCGGTGCAGTCCCAGGTTCCCGCCCGCGCGGCCCGGCCCCGCAGCCTCGATCCGCTGGCCCAGGCCGAGCGCGAAGCCATCCTCGACGTGCTCAAGCGTCACCACAACAACCGCACCCAGGCCGCCCGGGAACTGGGCGTCCACCGCAGCACCCTGCTGCGCAAGATCAAGAAATACGCCATATAGCTTCTGGGGCTACTTTTTCTGCTTGAGGATCTTCAGCGCCTCGGCGAGCTTCTCCGGGTCGGCATCGTCGATCAGCCCCTTCAACTCGTCTTTGACCAGGTCGGGGTCGGAGCCGGCAGTGCCGGATACCGAGTGGCTCACCAGTGTCTTTACCGACGATGATTCCAGGGCCTTCTGAATCGTGTTGACGTAGGCGTCGGCCTTGACGGGCTTCTCCAGGTAGGATTCCGGCTTGCGGATGCTCTTTCCGGAAAGGAGATCCTCGAAATCCTTGCGGCCCAGGTTGTCCTTGGCGTGGGCGGTCACCAGAACCACCGGGATGTGCTGGAGGTTTTCGTCCTTGCGGACCTCGCGCAGGAACTTGGCACCCGATTTCTTGGGCATGACCAGGTCCAGGGAGATGGCGTCCGGGGGGTTGACGCGGACCTTGGCAAGGGCCTCCTCCCCGTCTGAAGCGGTTTCGACGTCGAATCCGGCGTCCTCGAGTGCCGCCTGCAAAAAATCCCTAACGTCCTCTTCGTCGTCCACCACCAGGATTCTCCGCTTTGACGCTTCCGCCATTTCCCGTAGATCTCCTTTGCTGGCCTATCAGTACACCACTACCCCAACTTCGTCAAGGCTTCGGGACCGGCCGGCTGACACTGCCTCAGGATGCGACGGTGTTGCAAGTTGCGACAATGACGGCTATATATCAGGGTGGAGGGCTGGATGGTCGTCGGCGCGGGTCTGGACAGCCGGTATTTTCCCCTGGTCCTGGACGTGGTCAGCCAGGGGATTTTCACCATCAACGCACGGGGAAAAATCACCTCCTTCAACCGTGCGGCCGAGGAGATCACCGGGTTCGTAAAGGATGAGGTCATCGGCAGATCCTGCGACGATCTCTTCAAGACCGATTTGTGCGACACCGTCTGTCCGCTCAAGAAGAGCATCTCCTCCGGGGCGCGGATCAACAACCGGGAAGTGTACATCCAGACCAGGGACGGGCGCTCGATTCCCGTCTCCATTTCCACCGCTCCGCTGGTAACCGCCGCGGGTAAGCTGGTTGGCGGCGTGGAGGTTTTCCGCGACATGAGCCAGGTGGAGGACCTGAAGAGGCAACTTGACACCCGCCACCGCCTGGACGACATAGTCAGCAAAAACCCCGCCATGCAGAGGATATTCGAACTCATTTCCCTGGTGGCGGAAAGCGACAGCACCATCCTGGTAATCGGGGCCAGCGGCACCGGCAAGGAACTGATCGCCAAGGCCATTCACAACCACGGCCCGCGCAAGGATCGCCCCTTCGTGGCGGTTAACTGCGGGGCGGTGCCCGAAACGCTGCTGGAGTCCGAGCTGTTCGGCTACGTCCGCGGCGCCTTCACCGACGCCCGCCGGGACAAGCCCGGGCGCATCGCCCAGGCCGATCACGGAACACTCTTCCTCGACGAGGTCGGGGACCTGCCCCGGGCGCTGCAAATCAAGCTGCTGCGCTTCCTCCAGGAGCGGGTCTACGAACCCCTGGGATCGAACCGCTCGATCCGGGCCGACGTGCGGGTGATCGCCGCCACCCACCGCGACCTGGAGCAGATGGCCCACGCCGGGGAGTTCCGCGAAGACCTTTACTACCGGCTCAACGTAATGCAGATCAACATCCCGCCCCTTAGCGAACGCATGGAGGATGTCCCCTTGCTGGCAGCCCACTTCATCCAGCGCTTCCGCGATCGCTCGGGCAAGGACATCCGCCGGATCTCCGGAGATGTCCTGGCACGGCTCATGCAGTACGACTTTCCCGGTAACGTGCGCGAGCTCGAAAACCTCATCGAGCGGGCTTTCATCCTCTGCACCGGGGAGGAAATCGGCGCGGAGTGCCTGCCCCAGTCCATGCTGTCGGGAACCGGCACTCCCGCTGCCGGCCTGGACGCGCTGGAGCAGGTCAAACGGGAGACGGTCCGCAAGGCCTTGCGCCGGCATGACGGCAATCGCACCCGGGCGGCCCGGGAACTGGGGATTCACCGGAGCACGCTGCTGAGGAAGATCAAGCGATACGGGCTATGATTCCGGCGGGGAGATCGCCGGCAGCCGGTCACGGGGAAACTCGAGGCGGAAGGTCGAGCCCCGGCCCTCGGTGGACTCGATGGCAACCTGCCCGCCGTGCTCCTGGACGATCCGCCGGGTGACCAGCAGTCCCAGGCCGGTGCCCTCGCCGGAGGGCTTGGTGGAAAAGAAGCTGGTGAACAGCTTCTGTTTGACCTCGCAGTCCATGCCCATGCCGTCGTCTTCCACCTCGTAGAACAGCGTGCCGTCCTCTTCTCGGGTGGACAACACCACCCGCCCCCGGGCACGGGTGCTCATCAGGCACGCGTCCACCGCATTGGAGACCAGGTTGGCCAGGCAAGTGTGAATCCCCTCCCCATCCATCGGGGCTTCGCGCAGCTGCTCCTGGAGATCCAGTTCCAGGGATACCCCGGTTTTGGCCGCGGCATCCTTGAACAGAACGTACACCTGCCGGGCGGGCTCGTTGGGATCGATCAACTGCACGTGGGGCTCGCGGCCGCGGGCGAAGTCCAGAAACTCGCGGACGAAGGTGGTAATCCGGCTGACGTTGCCGTCGAGCATCTGCCACCCGCGTTCGATCCGCCTCTGATCCTGCTTCTGGATGCCCGAGCGCAGCACGTACATGCCCCCCTCCAGGCCCATGAGCACGTTCTTGATGCCGTGGGCCAATCCAGCCACCGTCTGGCCCACCGCCGCCAGACGCTCGGCCTCCAGTTTCTCCCGCTCGGTTTCGCGCAATTGCTCCTGGAGCAGGTGCATGCGGGTGACGTCGGTGGACATTTCGATCACGTAGCGGATCTCCTCCTCGGGGTCGCGCAGCGGTGCTATGTGCACCATGTAGTACACCTTGCGCCCGTCCTTGCTGACGCCCTCCTCCTCGCGCAGCTGCACCCGGCCGTCAGAAAAAGTCTCCGCCGCGCCGCAATCCTCGCAGCGGTCCTGCTTGCCCTTGTAAACCTGATAGCAATGCCGGCCGCGCCACTCGCCGTAGTGACGCTCGAAGGTCTGATTCGCCTCGATGATGCGGTAGCTGGAATCGATCACCGCTATGTCTACCGGAACCTGGTGGAACAAATGGGCGTGCAGCCACTCGCTGATTTTTTTCTTGTGCGGCGTCATCACTGGCCCCCCGCGCTCAGGGCCCGCTCGACCGTCTCCAGGAAGTGCTCCACGTTCACGGGCTTCTCGATGAAGTCGGTCGGCTCGGGCACCGATTCGTCCGGAAACAACCGGCGGAACCGATGGCCGGTGAAGTCCTCCAGCCGGCTGAAGGCGCTGACCACGATTATGGGAATGTCTTTGAGGCCTGGATCGGTTTTGACCTGATGGTAGAGGGAGAGCCCCGACCTCCGGGGCATCATTATATCGACGCAGATCAAATCGGGCGTCCGCGCCCGCATCTCGGAGATGGCCGAATCCGCATCCCCGGCGGAGCGCGTGCGGTAACCGTGGTCCTCCAGCAAGGTGGTCAGGTAGGTGACTACGTCCGGCTCGTCATCGACAACCAGAACACTGTAGCTCTTGTCCGCACCCATGCACTCCTCCGCCTGCCGCGGTATCGCGACAATGTCGCGCGACGGCGTCGCAAACCTGGAGTATTCCAGCCAGCCCACCGGGGAAAAGTCAAAGCATTTCAGGGTACTACATCCCCGGACGCTCGCCGGCTACCGTCTGATGCTAGCTTATACAATTACCGTGCCGCAGCCAAGGCGTCTACTTGATTTCTCCGAGACGAACCATGTATCCCGCGCCGATCTGGACGAAGTCGTCGCCGTAGAGGTCTTTGAACAGCTCCCGGGTGCGATCCCCCGAGCAATGACTGGGACCGGCCCGGCGCACGCCCAGCTCCTTGAACCGCTTGATGATTTTTTTCAATTCGGCGTCGCTCTCGCTGCGGAGATGAAAGCCACCCATGGCCAGCAGGACGTCGCCGCCTCCCAGAATCTGCTTGGCTTTTTCAAGGATCAACACGATGCCGGGGTGGGCGCAGCCGGTGATCACGACCAGGCCCCGGTCGGTGTGCAGCACCAGCGATTCCTCTATGATGCTCTCGCCCAGCTCCCCGGTGGACCAGACGCCGTCACAGACTTCCAGCGCACCGGACACCTCGACCAGCTTGGCACCCGCGGCCCTGACACCTTCCTTGAACGATCCGGGGAACGACCCGGGTGCGTACACTTCCACCCGGGGATTCGCCGCCAGAAAGGCGCTCAGCCCCCCGGTGTGGTCCCCGTGGGCATGGGACAGCACCACCGCATCGATGCCCTGCGGGTCGATCCCGAGTTTCTTGAGGTTGCCCATCAGGATGGCGCCGTCGCCGCCGGTATCGAAGAGAACGGTCTTGTCCGCTCCGCGAACCACGCAGGCGAATCCCCACGAAACCTCCAGATCTTTGAGGTGCGCATAGTTGTCAAAGGCCACCACGATCGAAATTTTGGACGCAGTAAGCATTTTTTCCCTTCCCCCGGCGGTTGAGGTCGCCGCCAGAAAAACGAATCCGGCCAGCATGATTTTCGCCAAAGTGCCAGTCATGGCTCATCCATCTCGACGGGTACTGCAGAACTGCAGCAACGAATCCCGATTCAACCCCAGTCGAAGGCGGGGTTGAACGTGGTCCTCTCAGTCGATGCGAATCCGGACTCGCTCAAGAAGCACCCGCCCCTTCCGACGCGCAGAAAGCCCTGGTCCGGGCCCCGCGGATCGGCCAGCGGACCCTGGTCCGCGGCTCGATAGGGCGCATAGTAGTCGTATACCCACTCGTAAACGTTTCCTGCGAGATTGTGGACACCCTCGGCGGAGACTCCCGCCGGCAGGGCATCCACCGGCATCAGGTGGCCGGGGCCGTCGATGCAGGTGTTCGCCCTCTTCCTGGTTACCGGTTCATCGCCCCAGGGATATCTCCGCTTCACAGACCCGGGGCCGGCGGCGGCCCGCTCCCACTCCGCCTCGGTGCAGAGCCTTCTGCCGATCCAGCGGCAATAGGCCGAGGCTTGCTGGTAGTTCCGGCAATTCGCCGGGTAATGGGGACAGAGCTCACCCTGGTTCTGGCACTCGTCCGGATAGTGGTTGATTTTGGTGCGGTAGACCTGGTCCTGCGGCCGCAACGAGCATTCCCGCTCTCCGGGGTCACAGGCGCCCTCCTGAACGCACCTCTCGTAGCGCTCGATGCTGACCTCGTAAGCGTCCATGCAGTACGGCTCGAGCAGAACGTCGTGGACCGGAGTCGGATCTCCAAATACGTCCAACCCGTCGAAGTACTCCGGAACCTTGCCGGTCGAATCCTCCCCTGATCCCATGGAGAACACGCCCCCGGGGATGAGCACCTGTTCGCAATATCGCTCGCGGCAGTTTTCCGAGACCGGGCAGACATACTTCTTCGCGTCATGCTCCGGCGGGGAAAGCGAACGGCTGCTTCTGCAGCCTGCCGTCGAAACGCACACGATCAGACAAACCCCCGGCGCGGCCATGAATGCAATGCACGCCCGAAGCCTCACTCCCCGTCTCCGAGCCTCTTTCTCCAGTACCGCGAGTAGATCGCCCCGGCCGGGTTGTGAGCCAGCACCCGGTCCTTGGCGATCAGGGTGGTCACCGGAGCCTGCGAATGTTTGCAGAAAAGCGCGTCGTGCCCTACGCACAGACCCATGACGATATTCAAATCCGTTCCGGCCCGGTTGAGCAGCTCCGCCTGACCCAGGGGCGAGCACATGGTCTCTTCGGTCTTGTCGGGATCGAGCTGCATCAGCTTGTACTCATGCTTGGGGATCCCGCAGACCTTGCAGCAGACCGAGGAAACCCGGAAGTGCTGCTTCAAAAGATCCACATAGGCCCGGGCCTCCTCGACCAACCCGATGCAAAAAGCCACTCCCAGGTGGGAAAATCCGGCCGCTTTCGCGAAACGGATAATCTCCTTGGACCGGGGCCAGCGCATGTAGCCCCGGGACTCGATCTCGGCGGCCGTCCGCAGAAGTTTCATGCCGGAGTCGTCCATCCGCGCGTACAGGTCCTTGATGCTTCCGGCCGCTTCGTAGCAATCCACACCTTCACGACAGACGTGATCTTCACAGGCTGCACAATCCAGTTCGGTCATGGACTTCTCCCGGGGCTAAGATTCAAGGCGCCGGGTGAACTCCCACTGGCACCAGGCCCCCTCCGGCCGTTCGTCCGGTGGGCAGAACTTGCAGGTCAGTTGCAAATCCGGATTGAATGCCTCGACGAAAGACTCCAGGTATCCACTGCGGACCTGCTTGCAGGGAAACACCGGCAGATCCTTCTTCAGGCGGGTGAGCTGCGTGCCGCAGGCGGTGACGGTGAGAACCGCCCGGTCTTTCGAAACCTCGTAAGTCTTGTCCTGCAAATCCAGCGACCAGCAGCTGTGCTTCAGCGCATCCATCAACTCGGGTATGCCGCGCTCACCGGGTTCGAGCACCTTGGCCAGCGCCTTGGCCTCGATCTTGCCCAGGATCTTGTGGCAGTACATGTCGACGTCGGTGGCCGCCTGGGTGCCGAACTTCTCCTCGATGCCCAGGAAATACAGTCCGTCCACCCGCCAGACGTTGCGGATGTGGGTGAAAAATATTTCCATGAACTTTTCGGGCGCATGGGCCGCCAGCATCCTGGCATCCAACTCTCGGGCGTTGCTCATCGGATCTTTTCCTAGTGATCGCAGATATTGGCGCCGGGTTTCAGGTTGCCGTCCAGGTAGGCCTGGACGACTTTCTCGGGATCCTCGGCCGGGGCCCCCACCACCACGTCGACTCCGTTCTGGGTGAACAGGTTCTGGGCGCGGATGCCCATGCCGCCGGTGAGTATCACCTTGGCGCCGAGCTCGGAAAGCCACTTGGGCAGCACCCCGGGCTCGTGGCGCGGCGGGGTGTGCATCTCCTTTGAAAGGATGGTCTTCTTGTCGGAGTCGACTTCGAAGACGGCGAACTGCTCGCAGTGGCCGAAGTGCATGGCCAGCATGCCCTGAGCCACGGGTACGGCGATTTTCATTCCGGTTCCCTGCGGTTTCTCGATCGGCTTCTCCTGGGCCAGCTCCGGTTCCAGCAGCGCCCGGACGATCCGCCCGAAGGCCTGGGATGTCTCGCTGTGGGGATGCGCCTTGACCACCGGCTCCCCGCCGTCGCCGGAGACGGTCACCTGGGGATCGATGGGAACCGAGCCGAGGAACGGAACGCCCATGTCCCGGGCCATGGCCTCCCCGCCGCCGGACTGGAAGATGTCGGTGTGCTCACCGCACTTGGGGCAGACGAATCCGCTCATGTTCTCGACCACCCCCACCACCGGAAGCTGCAGCTGGCGGCAGAACACGATCGACCGGCGCACGTCCTGGACGGCCAGGGCCTGGGGGGTGGTGACCACGATGGCGCCGGTGGGATTGTCGAGCAGCTGGATGACCGTCATGGGCTCGTCGCCGGTTCCCGGCGGGCAGTCGACGATCAGGTAGTCGAGCTCGCCCCAATCCACGTCGCGCAGGAACTGCTTTATGGCGTTGGACTTCATGGGACCGCGCCAGATGACCGCGTCGTCACGGTCGCGCAGCAGCAGGCCGATGGACATGACCTTCATCTTGTGGGCGACCACCGGGTCCAGGGTGGTCTCGGTGCCGCTCACCGGGGCGTGCTCCAGGTGAAGCATCTTGGGAATGCTGGGGCCGTGAATGTCGATGTCCAGCAGCCCCACCTTCTTGCCGGCCAGGGCGAGGGCCATGGCAAGATTCACCGACACGGTGCTTTTGCCCACCCCACCCTTGCCGGAGAGTACCACCAGTTTCTCCTTTACCTGGCTTAAGCGGGAACTGATCGCATCTCGCTCCTGGAAGTCTCCTCCCGGCCCGCCGGGCCGTCCTGCAGTTTTTGTGTCCTCGCTCATGTCAAGCTCCCTTTCATGGTTTGCTCCCCGTCTATCTCAACGGCAGATTCACCTTCCTGATGTAAGGCTTGAAAAACCGCATGCCGCCGCCCTCCGAGACGATCTGCAGAATCGCCGGCGCGTCCGTCACCACGACCCCCGAGATCATGTCCACCGGCGTGCCGGCGAACACCCCGGGCAGCAGCGGGGTGGAGGCGCCCAGTACAACCACCGTCCGGCAGTTGCCGGCGGCGGACAGCAGATCATCCACGCTGTGGTTGATGATGGTGGTGCCGGTGATCAGCGCTATCTGGCACTCGGGAAGCACCCGGACCGCCTCGGCCGCCGGCAGCATGTCTCCGGTGGGTTCTTCGATTTGCTCGAATATGGTCAGCCTTCCCGCTTTCTTGCGCACCGGGCCCACCAGCGGACCGAAGTTGCCCACCATGCCCACGTGATCTTCAGACGACAGATCCAGCTGCTCCAGGACGTCTCCGTCCACGAACTCCTCCGCCGGGCGATTCGCCAGCGCGTTGGCGCAGGCCAGGCCCACCGCCGCCTCGATCGGATCGCTTGAGGGAAGCAGCTCGAGCAGCTCCGCCGCCGGCCTCCCGGCAATCGGGCGCATCCCCCTGAAGACGGTGCACCCGAATCCGGCCTGGCGGCTGAAGCTCAATGCCACGCCCGTAGAGCCGTCCGCCAGCTGCACGGCGGTGTAGCCCAAACCGATGCGCACATCCAAAACGCGCTCGTCTCGTCCATCAAGTGCGGCGACGATCTTTTCAGCCAATGGCATCTCTTACCTGCTCCCACAGAGCCCGGATGTCTTCATCCGCCGGGCCCGCCCCGGTCTCCACCACCGCCTTGCCGTTCACCTGGGCCCGGGTGACCGCCGGATCGTAGCGGATCCGTCCCATTACCGGAAGGTCTAATTTCCGGGCTTCCTGCTCCAGTCGGCCGGCCAGATCCGGGTTGATGTCGGCCTTGTTGATACAGACCGCGGTCTTTACCCCGAAATGGCGGGTCATCTGGGCCACCCGCTCCATGTCGTGCAGGCCGGACAACGTCGGCTCGGTCACCACCAGGACCATCTGGGCGCCGGTGATCGAGGCGATCACCGGGCAACCAATACCCGGCGAGCCGTCCGAGATCAGCAGGCGGCGGTCCTTCCGGCTGGCCAGCGCCCGGGCCTCGCGGCGCACCAGGGAGACCAGCTTCCCGCTGTTCTCCTGGGCGATGCCCAACCGGGCGTGGACCATGGGCCCGTGGCGGGTTTTGGACACGAACCATTCGCCGTTGACCGAGGGAACCAGCCGGGCCGCGCCGGTCGGGCACACGTCCATGCACACCCCGCAGCCCTCGCAGGACACCGGATCGACCCTGAAGACTTCGCCGTCCCCAACGATTGCGTCGTAGCGGCAGTGATCGACACACAGAGCGCAGGCGTCGCAGGCCTCCGGATCGATCTCCGCCTCGGATCCGCCCGAGAAGGACCAGCGTTTCTCGACTCCCGGATCCAGCACCAGGTGCAGGTCGGCCGCGTCCACGTCGCAGTCGGCCACCACGGCATCTTTGGCCAGCGCGAAGAACGAGGCCACCACGCTGGTCTTGCCGGTGCCGCCCTTGCCGCTGATGACCACCAGCTCCTTGACTGAAGCGGCGTGGCCTGGAGGCAAATCGGCGGAAGGCAGCGCGGGCGGGTCGGTCTCTTCGGGAATCGGCTCGGGCGTTACCACCGCGGGACGGGGGACCCCGGCCAGCTTGCGTAGGTCTTGCATGAGGTCGAGAAACAGGGCGCGCAGCTCGGGAAGCGCCTCCACCGCCAGCACTCCCCGGGAGTAACTCTCGGCGATCCGGCGGTCGTCGGGGATTTCCAGGAAGACGGGTATGCCCTCGGACTGGCAGTAAGAGAACACCTCGCGATCACCCACCCCCACCCGGTTCACCGCCACCCCGAAGGGAATCCCCAGGGTGCGGACCATCCCCACCGCCAGCTTCAAATCATGCAGGCCGAAGGGGGTGGGCTCGGTGATCAGAATCGCGACGTCGGCCCCCTTGACCGACTCGATCACCGGGCAGGAAGTCCCCGGAGGGGCGTCGACGATCACCACGCCTTCTTTCGGGGCTTCTTTCAAGACCTCGCGGATTACCGGAGGGGCCATGGCCTCGCCCACGTCCAACAGCCCCTGGGCGAAGGCCACCTTCCCCGCCCGTCCCGCCTGCACCGCGCCCATCGGGCGGGGGACCTCGCGGATGGCATTCTCCTGACAGGCCAGCGTGCAACCTCCGCAGCCGTGGCAGAGGTTGGGGAAAGTCAGCACCTTGTTCTTCATGGCCAGAATTGCGGAGAAACGGCAGGCCTGGGAACAGGCCCGGCAGAAGGTGCACTTCGACTCGTCCACCTCCGGAACCGGTATGGACACCCGGCGGGATCTTTCGATCTCCGGCTTGAGGAAGATGTGCCCGTTGGGCTCCTCGACGTCGCAGTCGAGGTAGGCCGCGGGCACACCCTCTTCGGCAATAACCTGGGCCAGGTTGGTGGCCAGGGTGGTCTTGCCGGTGCCACCCTTGCCGCTGGCTATGGCGATTCGCATGACCGGAAGCTAGGACTGCCGGCCCTGGCCCCCGCCTTTACCCTGGCCCCGGCCCTGGCCGCGGCCCTGGCCCCGGCCCTTGCCTCGGCCCCGGCCTCCGCCCTGGCCCTTGCCCTGGCCCTGACCCTTGCCACAGCCGCCCCGGCCTCTGCCGGTGCCCGGCCCTTTGCCTTCGGGCCCGGTTCCGTCTCCCTGGGGCATGGCTAGTCTCCTTTCTTTTCCAGCTGGCTGATGCGCTTCTGGATGTTCTTCAGCGCCGCTTCCAGCTGACCGTGCTGTTCCTTGAGCATCTCCAGCTCGTCCTCTTTCGTGGGAGGCTCGACCGGGTAAGGCGCTGCGTACCCGTAGGGAGCTTCATAGCCATACGCAGCTCCCCACCTGGGTCCGAAGCCGCCGCCCCATCCGTGCCTCCAGCCCATGCCGCGGCCCCAACCGCGGCCACCACGACCTCCGCCAAATCCCCGGGTGCGTCCCCATCCCCCGCCATACCAACCGTACGGGTTCATGTATCCGGGCACATCGTAGCCGGCGCAGAAGCCGGCAGCCCTTCCGGTTCTCGGTCCCGCCCCCATTGGTCCAGTTCGATCTCCACCAGGCATGACATACCTCCTTTTCTTTACCAATGCCCCTCGACATCCGGCGCTTCCGCCGGTTTTAAATTGCCCTGCTTGAACTGCTCGATGGCTTGTTTGACCGTCCCCTCCACCGCCACGACGATCTTCACTCCGCCGGCCTGGAGGGTCTTGTAGGCGTTGGGCCCGCAGTGGCCGGTTAGCAGCACCTCGGCGCCGCGGTCGATGACCTGCTGGGCCGCCTGGATGCCCGCCCCCTGGGGAATGTTCAGAACCTGCTCGTTGCTGTGGGCCTCGAACACGTCGGATTCGGTGTCGTAGAAGATGAAACACAAAGCCCGTCCGAACCGCGGGTCCACGTTGGCATCCAGATCCATCGCCTCGGATGTGATTGCCAGCTTCATTGTCCTCCTCCTCTCCCGCCCCCGCGTCCGCGTCCGCGTCCGCGTCCGCCGCCCCTTCCCCCGCCGCCTCTCCCTCTGCGCCCCCGCATTCTCCGCCCGCAGCAGCCCGGCATGGTGTAATCGGGGCTGGGCAACCCCCCGTTGAGAAAAGCCTGTATCACTTCGTCCAGCGATCCCGAAACCCAGGGGATGACTGAAATGCCCGCATACACGCACATTTCAGACAGCGGTCGGGATATGGCACCGCAGATCAAAACGTCGACTCCCAGATCCAAAAGGCGCTGGACCCGCAGCGGAGGAGGCATTCCCGAAAACTGCGCCTCTCTCCGGTCGGCCTCGAGGTTGTCTTCGAACCGAAACAGCAACACCCGGTTCGCGGTGTCGAACACCGGAGATACCCGGCCTTGCCATTCTGGTATTGCAATCTGCATCGCTTTACAACTCCTACCCAAGGATAATGCATCAAGCGTGCCGCGATGAGTTTATTTCACAAGCTGCTGTATTCTAAGGACTATACACGCAAAACCCGGTTTTGCCTGCACATAAAAGGTTGCGGTATTGCAATGATTGGCGCGAAATGATTGCATATATGCAACCCTAATCGGAATCGATCCCCAGCTTCTTCATCTTGCGCCACAAGGTGGTTTTATGGATGCCCAGCTGCCGGGCGGTGGCGGCGCGGTTGTTGTCGTTTTTGGCCAGGGCTTCGCGGATCAGCTCGGCCTCGAGATCGGACAAGCTCAACGGTGAGGCCTTATGCCGGGCGGCCCCCTCGGGCCGGAGAGGATCGGGCAGGTGCTCGGGAAGCAGAACGCCGCCGGGGCAGAGAACGAAGGCGTGCTCGATTATGTTCATCAGTTCGCGGACGTTTCCGGGGAACTTGTGGTTCATCAGGATGTTGAGCGTCTCGGGGGCCACGTGGGCGATCTCCTTGCCCTGCAGGCGGTTGAAATGATCGATGAAATGCTCCACCAGCAGCGGGATGTCCTCCTGCCGCTTGCGCAGCGGCGGAATGGACAGGGAGACGACGTTGATGCGGTAAAAGAGGTCCTCGCGGAAGATGCCGTCGGATACCAGCTTCTTGAGATTGTGGTTGGTGGCGGCGATCGCCCGTACGTCCACCTTCTCGGTCTTCGTGCTTCCCAGGGGTTCGAAGGTCTTCTCCTGCAGCACCCGCAGCAGGCGCACCTGCAGGGCCGGGGACACGTCCCCGATCTCGTCGAGGAAGATGGTGCCCGAATCGGCCAGCGAGAAGCGTCCGCGGTGATCCGCGGCGGCGCCGGTGAAGGCGCCGGCCTTGTGGCCGAAGAGCTCCGACTCCAGAAGCGTGTCGGGCAGCGCCGCGCAGTTGACCGTAACCAGCGGACCTTCGCGACGATGGCTGAGATCGTGGATGGCCCGGGCGAAGAGCTCCTTGCCGGTTCCACTCTCGCCCTCAATCAGCACGGTGGCGTCGGACAGGGCCACCTGAGGCAGGACGTCGAACAGCTCCTGCATCTTCTTGTTCTTGGAGACGATGTCGTGGAAGGTGTAGCGCTGCTCGAGCTCCTTGCGCAGGGTTTCGAGCACACTGAGGTTGCGGAAGGTCTCCACGCCCCCGACGGTGTTGCCCAGGTCGTCCTTCAAAACAGCGGTGGAGATGCTGATGGGCAGGCGCGTCCCGTCGTGGCGGATGATGTAGGCGGCCTTGTGCAGCCCCGGCTCCCCGGTCTTGAGGGTCTCGCGCAGGCAGCAACCCTCCTCGCAAATGCTGGCCTTGAAAACCGCGTAGCAGGGCTTTCCCAGGGCCTCCTCCCGAGAAATCCCGGTGATCTCCTCGGCGGCGCGGTTGAAGTAGGTGATCTTCCAGTCCCGGTCCACCGTAAAAACCCCGTCGGCTATGGAGTCCAGGATGCTGTCGCGCCAGGCTGTGGGCTTGCCACCGCTCATTGGCAACAATATGGCTCCCGATCCATCCCCCGTCAAATACACATTTTTTACTTGACCTATAATTCCTATAGGATATATAGGAGATATAGGAGATAATCGCCATGAAGCTCAGAACCCAGGCAAGATACTCGGTGCGGATGATGACGGCAATAGCCAAGCTGTCCAAGGGAAACGGCCCGGTGGGGCTGGGGGAGGTCTCCCGCCATTGCGGAATATCCCGCCGGTACCTGGAGCAACTGATCACCCCCCTGCGCAACTCCCAACTGGTGCGCTCGCTATCCGGGCGGAGGGGGGGCTACGCCCTGTCTAAAAATCCCGAGCAGATCAAGCTGGGGGACATTATCACTGCGGCCATCGGCCCCATAGCGGTGACCGAATGCGCTGCCGATCCCCAGAGCTGCATCTCCTCGGAATTCTGCAACTGCCAGGCGGTATGGGCGCTGATCAACCTACGGGTCAACCAGGTCTTGAACGAATACTCGCTGGCGGATCTGATGGACAGCAACTTCCAGAAAAAAATCAAGAAAGAGATCCAAAGCCTGGCGACGGCATAAAGGAGACCGGAACATGCTGGTCGTACAGATTCTTTCCTACGTCTGTGTGGCGCTGTTTCTGACGATGGTGATCGCCAAGGTGATCAAGTACGCCACCACTCCGATCCACCTGCGCTGGGAACTGTACCCGGTAGCGCACGAAAAAGGGCGGTCGGGGTACGGAGGCTCCATTTTCGAGGAGCTGGACTGGTGGACCAAACCCCGGGAAGTGGACCGCCTCAATGAGTACAAGGAGATGTTTCTGGAGATCGCCTTCCTGAAGGGGGTCTTCAAGCACAACCCCAGGTTGTGGGTGTTCTCCTTTCCGTTCCACTTCGGTCTGTACCTGATAATCGTCTGGCTCGGCCTGGCCTTCATTCTCTCGATCCTGTTCGCCGCCGGAGTGGCTTTCTCGACCGGTTTCGGCAAATTCGTCCAGGTGATCGTCGCCGTCCTGGGCTACTCGGGCCTGATCCTGACCACCCTGGGCGCCCTGGGGCTCTTGTTCCGGCGGATCGCCAACGCCGACATCCGGCGCTACAGCGCGCCGATCGAGTACATCAACCTGGTATTCATCCTGGTAGTCACCGGCGTGGCCCTTGCGGTGCACCTGGCCGTCGATCCCTGGCTCCACGGGCCGATCGCCTACCTGGCTTCCCTGGTGACCTTCTCGAAGGCCGAAGCCTTCCCGGCGGCCCTGCAGGTCGAGTTCGTCCTGGGATCGCTGCTGCTGGCCTACATCCCCCTGACCCGCATGGCCCACTTCATCGCCAAGTACTTTCTGTACCACGACGTGCGCTGGTCGGACGATCCCAACCCCCGCGGCGGCAAGATCGAGGGCAAGCTCAAGCAAGCCTTCGGCTATCCCATGCAGTGGCAGGGCCCCCACATCCAGACCGGCAAGAGCTGGGCCGAGGTGGGCACCAGTTTCGAGGAAGTCAAGGAGGAGAAGAAATGAGCGCCTCCAGAAAACCCCAGGAGACCCGCGTTCAGGACATCTGCCTGCCCTGCGAGCAGCTGGTCGAGCTGGACGTAAAGGATATCCCCAAGCTCCCGCCCCCTTATGAAAACTGGGAAGACCAGCCCATCTCGCCCCTCTCCGAGGAGAAACGCGCCGCCGCCGAGCACTCACTGGACGGCATAATCGGAATGCGCATCCCCAAACCCAAGAACGACCAGGAGAAGGAAGAGCTGGTCAAAAAGTTCTTAAGCGGCCTGGAGCGGCTGTTTTCCAAGGAAGACAACTGGACCTTCTTTCAGCCCTTCCTGCTCTCCATGGAGAATTGCGTCAAGTGCAACACCTGCGCGGAAGCCTGCCCCATCTTCGAGTCCAGCGGCCGGGCGGAGATCTACCGGCCGCTCTTCCGCGCGGACCTGATGCGGCGCATCGCCCAGAAACAGCGCTCACCGTTGGGCGGGCTCTTGTCCGGCCTTACCGGCAACGGCATCAAGGTCACCTGGGAGACGGTGGCCCGGCTGGCCGACCTGGCCTACCGCTGCACCCTGTGCCGCCGCTGCGCCCAGAACTGCCCCATGGGAGTCGACAACGGCATGCTCACCCGCGAGTTGCGCAAGGTGTTCTCCCAGGAACTGGGCCTGGCACCGGAAGAGCTGCACGCGGACGGAACGGTCAAGCACCTGACGGTGGGATCCTCCACCGGGATCAACAAGCACGCCCTGATGGATATCCTCGAATTCGCCGAGGAGGACATCGAAGACCGCACCGGCCTGAAAATCAAGCTGCCCATCGATAAGCAGGGCGCCGACATCCTGATCATGCACAACGCCGGCGAGTTCCTCTCCTGGCCGGAGAACCTGGAGGCCTTCGCCATCCTCTTCGAGATCGCCGGGCTCTCCTGGACGCTCTCCTCCGACCTGGTCGGCTACGACTCGGTGAACTACGGCCTGTTCTACGACGATGTCCAGTACACCCGGGTCACCCTCAGGCACGCCGAGATCGCCAGGAAGCTGGGGGTCAAGAAGGTGGTCATGGGCGAGTGCGGGCACGCCCACAAGGCCTTCATGGCCGTCGGTGACCGGATGTGGATCGAGGAAGCCAACATCCCCCGCGAGAGCGCGCTGACCCTGATGGAAGACCTGGTCTGCAACGAGAAGGTTATGGTCGATCCCCGGCGCAACGACTTCCCGGTAACCCTGCATGATCCCTGCAACGTGGTCCGCTCGATGGGCATCGTCCAGCCGCAGCGCAATATTCTAAAGAAGATCTGCCCCCAGTTCCGGGAGATGCACCCCCACGGGGTGCACAACTACTGCTGCGGCGGCGGCAGCGGTTTCGCCATCATGCAGTCGAACAACTTCCCCGACTGGCGCATGCGCATATCCGGCCGCAAGAAGTTCGCCCAGATCCTCGAGGCCTTCCGGGACTGCATCGACCCCTCGATCAACAAGTACGTCTGCGCCCCCTGCTCCAACTGCAAGGGCCAGATCCGCGACCTGTTGACCTACTACGACGCCTGGGAGCGCACCCGGATCATGTACGGCGGGCTGGTTGAGCTGGTGGTCAACGCCATGGTGGACGTCAAGGAAGGCTTCCACGAGTGGGAATTTCACTAGGAGCCGGCCATGGGCCTGTTCAAGAAAGACGATCCCCGTGCCCGGTTGGAGACGCTTCAAAAGTCCGGCGACCGGGACGACCTGATCGATGCGGCCTGCTCGGACGACTCGCCCCGCGTGCGCCTGGCCGCGGTGGCCCGGCTCGACGACGACGAAACCCTGGCCAAGGTGGCCCTGGACGCCAAGGAGCTGGACGTGCGCATCGCCGCGGTCGAGCGCATCTCCTCCCAGCAGCTCTTGGCCGACATCATCAAGGCCCGCAAGAACTATGAGCTGATGGGCGCTTGCTTCGCCCGCATCACCGACCGCGAGATCCTGGAGGCCATCGCCCAGGACACCGGCTACAACCCCACCGCGCGCCGCATCGCCGTCGAGCAGTTCGCCGACGAATCCTACCTGGACGACGTAGACCGGGCCCGCGAGGAGCGGGACAATCGCGTGAGCGACGAGTCCATCGACCGGCTGCTGCGGGCTTCCGGCGACCTGCGGGTGGTCCGGGCCATCGGGCGGTTCAGAAACAGCGAGAAGGCCGTCCGGGCCCTGGGAGCCATCGCCAAAAAGGGCGGGGAGAGCGGCGGCCTGGCGGTCGAGTATCTCTGCCGGGCGCTGGGCAGCTCCAATTCCAAGGTGCAAGCGACCGCCAAGGAGGAGCTCTGCGGTCTGTCCGATCCCGAGCTGGTGTCCCAACTGGTCCGCTCGTTAGACGATCCCAGGCTGCGGGAGCCGGTCCGCGACGTGCTGGAACAAATCGACACGCCCGAGGCGCGAAAGGCGCTGGGCCGGGAATAGGCGGGGAGGGAATCATGGCCAAGAGAATCCTGATAATCGACGACGAGAAGGACATGCGCACCTACCTGGGCGCGCTGTTTAGGAAGGCCGGCTACAAAATCGCCACGGCCGAAAACGGCGAGGCGGGCCTGAAGCTGGCCCGGGCATCCCCGCCTGACCTGATCACCCTGGACATCCTCATGCCCAAGCAATCCGGGGTGCGCACCTACCGCGAGCTGCGCTTGTCATCCGAAACCAGGAAAGTGCCGATAATCATCTTGACTGGTCTGACCCAGCAGGAAGACTTCTTCGCCGAGCTGGGCTCCCTGCCCCGGCCGGACGCCATCGTCGAGAAGCCCATCGACCGGGACGACTTCCTGGACAAGGCCAAAAAAGTAATCGGCGACTGACGTGCGGGAGGAAATAAAACAGCCGCTGGCCTCGGCGCCGCCCCGGCGGTCTTTGTGGATCATCATCTATCTGACCGGTGCGGTGGTCATATCCGTCGCCGGTGCTCTGACCTCGCCCTTCGTTTCACCGGCGGCGCTGGGACTTATGCTGGCGGTCTGCCTCTCGGCACTGGGCCTGCCGATCCTGCTGCTGAGGCGCGGATACGAGCGCTCCTACGCCCGCTGGCGCGGGGATCTGGACAAAACCCGGCGCGACTACCAGCGCCTGTTCGAGTCGGTGCCCTGCTACATCTGCGTGCTCGACCGCGACCTGCGCATCCGGGAGTCCAACGAGCTCTACCGCTGGGCCTTCGGAAATGTGAATGGCCGGTACTGCTACGAGGCCTGCAAGGGGCGGAAATCCGAGTGCCCCGAATGCCTGGTACAGGCCACCTTCCAGGACGGACAGGTCCGCTCCAGCGAGGAGGTCCTCAAGGCCCAAAGCGGCCAGAAGTTCGATCTGGTGGTCTACTCGATGCCCATCCGCAACGACCACGGCGAGATCACCTCGGTCATGGAGGTGTTCACCGACATCACCGACGTCAAAAAGCTTCAGCGGCAGCTTACCCTGATGGGCCGGGCGGTGGCCGGCATGGCCCACCGGATCAAGAACATCCTGATGGGTCTGGAGGGCGGAATCTTCGTGGTAAACTCCGGAATGGAGTCCGGCGATCAGGCCCAGATCGCCGAGGGCTGGGAGATGGTGGAGCGCAACGTCAAGACCGTGTCGGCCCTGGTCAAGGACCTGCTCTTCTGCTCGAAAAAGCGCCTGCCGAAGTACCAGCCGGACGTCTGCCCCCAGGACGTCATGCAGCGGGTACACGATCTGTACGCCCGGCGAGTCGCCAACGATGGCATCGATCTGTGCCTGGAACTCGGCGAGCCCCGGGTTTGCGGCATATTCGATCTGGACGGGCTGCAGAACATGCTTTCCAACCTGGTGGCCAACGCCATCGACGCCTGCCGTTTCGACACCACCGCGGACAAGCCCCGCCACGAGATCACGCTCCGCTGCCTGCAGGAAAAGGACGGCACCACGGTTTTCGAGGTGGAAGACAACGGCGCGGGGATACCCGACGAGCAGTCCGGCAAGGTGTTCGAGGAGTTCTTCTCCACCAAGGGAACCGAGGGCACCGGCGTGGGGCTGCTGGTGGTCCAGAAGGTCGCCGAGGAGCACCACGGGGGGGTGACCTTCTCCTCCCGGGCGGGCCGGGGAACCCGGTTCCAGGTGACCGTCCGCCCCGCGGACCGCAAGATGATTGTGTAGACCCCCCGGGTAAGCTACACTGGTTGCGGGAATCCAACCGCCATGCTGGACGAATTCGACCGCAAGCGACTCCGTGACGGCCTGGTCAACCTGCCGGCCCCTATAGAGTTGATCCTGCACCCACCTTCAGAAGAAACCCCTTTCTCCAAGCGCCTGTCCGACGCCGCCGAAGGCTTCAGGCAAGTCGCCATCGGCTCGATCAAGATCCGGGAAGGAGACGCCGCCGGCCTGCCGGCGGTCCCCGCCCTGACCCTGAACTACCGCGGCCGCGCCAACATTCACTACCTGGCAGTCCCCGAGGGCCCCGAGGCCCCGCCCTTCGTCGAAGCCCTGGTGGATCTCCCCAAGGGCACCGCCGGCTACGATCCCGAATGGATCCGCCCCTTGGCGGCCCTGAAGCTGCCCGCCCAACTGTGGGTCTTCATCGACAGCACCTGCCCCCACTGCCCCCAGGCGGTCCGCGCCGCCAACCGCATAGCCCTGACCACCCCCCAGGTCACCACGGCAATAATCGACGCCCAACAATTCCCCGACCTGGCCGAACGCCACCCGACCGAGTCTCTCCCCCTGACCGTCATCGACGGCGGCCTGTCCATAGTCGGCATAATCCCCCCAGAAAAACTGGTAGAAAAAATCCTCACCCGCTAAATATGAAAGTGCCTGAAAAAAATAAACAATTATCCGATAATTTCCGACTATAATCCAAATATGTCTTGACAATTATGGATATTAGTCCAAAATTATCACTATGGACCGCTACCTGCATAATGCCGTTGTCGAGGATCTGAAGCAAAAAATGGTTTTCCTCACCGGCCCCCGGCAGGTGGGTAAAACCACGCTGGCACTCCAGGTCCTAAAACACCACTCTCCGAATTCCCCTGTGTATCTGAACTGGGATCGCCCAGAGCATCGCAAAGCCATCCGCGATCTGGACTGGAGCCGCACGGATCGGGTAGCGGTGCTGGACGAGATCCACAAGTACAGTCGTTGGAAAACCTTGGTCAAGGGATTTTTCGACACCGAAGGGCGTACCCAGCGACTGCTGGTCACCGGCAGCGGAAAGCTGGAGTTCTACCGGAGGGGCGGAGACTCGTTGGCCGGTCGCTACCAGGGATACCGGCTGCATCCGCTGAGCATCGGCGAGATCGTCCGGGAGGGTCGCGGTCCCGACGCCGGGGTGCTCGACGAACCCGCGTCGTGGCCCGACAGGAAGAAGGCGCCCGCCGATCTGCTGGATTCTTTGCTCGTTCTGGGCGGGTTTCCGGAGACATTCCTGCGCGGCTCCTCCCGGCAGGCCCGGCGCTGGCGCCTGGCACGCCGCGAGCATGTCCTCAGCCAGGATCTCCGCGACCTTTCAAAGATCCGGGAGGTAAGCCTGGTCGAGCAACTGGTGGACCTGCTGGCCGAACGCGTTGCCGCCCCCCTCTCCGTCAACTCCCTGCGGGAGGACCTGCAGGTGGACCACAAAACCGTCACCTCCTGGATCGACGCGCTGGAACGCCTCCAGTTGGTCTTCCGGGTTCGTCCGTATGCCGGGTCATTGGCGCGGACTCTGCGCAAGGAATATAAGGTGTATTTCTGGGACTGGATGGAGGCTCCGGAGGGGGGAGCCAGGTTCGAGAACCTGGTGGCGGGCCATCTGCTGAAGCTTTGCCACTGGATGCAGGACGTCGAGGGGCGCAGAGCGGAACTTCGCTACGTCCGCGATCGCGAGAAACGGGAGGTCGACTTTCTTCTGCTCAGGGAGCGAAAGCCTTGGGTTCTCATCGAGGCCAAGTCGGGAACCGGCCCGGCCGAGAAGTCGCTCGGGTACTTCCAGGAGCGGCTCGGTGTTCCCCACGCCTTCCAGGTAACCGCTTCGGGCCGGGACAGAAAAGGCGTAGTACCGGCCACCAAGCTTCTGAAGGCGCTGCCCTGAAAGCCTGTTTTCATTTATCAGATGCGGCTCTTCTCAACCGTAAAACTCACGGTCCACTTGCCCCAACCGCGGCTGGTGACGCCGTTGGCGGTCGAACCCTGGTAGCTCTTCTGACCGGGGAGAACCCGCACTTTCACGATCCCCTTCTGCCCGGTCTGAAGCACGCCGGCGTGGACCGCGGCCGCCGCCAGGTAGGAGTCCGATGTGTAGACCTCGGTGCCCCAGACCGCGCCCTGGGGGTTGCCGACCACCTCGAAATGGAAGACCTTGCCGATGTCGGTGACCTGGATTTGCAGCCGGCCCGGGTCGGGGAGGATGCCTTTTACCTCCTTGATCTTCTCGCGGATGGCCAGGGCCTCGTCGAGCCGGGCCTCGCGGCAGTACTTGTCCTGGAGCGCCTTGAGTTTCTTCACGGCCCTGTCGCGAAGCGGCTGGATCTCCAGGTCGGCTTTCTTTCTAATCGCCGCGGCCCCCTTCTGGAAGTCTTTGACCACCCGGGCCGCATCCGCGGGCAATTCGTCGGACAGCCCGATGCCGCTGGTGCCGATTAATACAAGTAAAATCAAGGATATATATCTGGATGTACGCATGTCGACCTCCTGATCTATAGCATACGGACAACAACGGACGATGGTCTAACCGCCGGGTCGGAAACGGGCGGGATTTTCTTTGAGGAATCCGACGCCGAAGAACAGATAGGTCAGCCCGCCGACTACGAACGCTACGCAGACGATGATGTTACGCAGCATCCGCCGGTCCTTTCTCGTCCCCTGGCTTCAACGCCAGCCGGATGAAACCGGCTCCCAAACCAAAAAAGCCCAGCAGAGTCGAGAGAATGATTGTCCAGGCGAGGAATGCCGGGACCGAGCCGTTAAGTTGCCGGAGAAGGTGACTGATTAAAAGACCCAAAGCGGCCAGGCTCAACAGGGCGGCGGTAGGGAGAGAGAACCCCTTTCCAAGCGCCACCCGTCCGCAAAAGACCACCCAGGCGGTCATTCCCATATACAGGACATTGACTGCGTCTTTGAAATGGTACAAAAAAACCATCATGCTGGCCGGGAATTCTCTGGTTACGAACAGAGGGAATACCACCAATACGGCCTTGATGAAGAGGAGCACCGCAACCACAACGGCCACCGGGGTTTTGAAGCGGCGACGAACGGCCATGAAGGCGACGCCCATGACGATCATGGAAAGGCTGGCCGCCGACCACATGAGCGCGGCGGCGGTGACGCTCTTGTAGGCGGTCTTGGTGAAGATACCCAGCACCACCAGCGCAATCGCCGCCGCCCCCCCGGCACCCAGGACGGCCCGGTTTTCGGTGGCAGTCTTACCGTTCATCGTGTGACTTCCATCACAGAGGTCCCCAGGCAAAGCCGATAGCGTCACCACATCATGATGAGACGGACAATTCAACTGGCCTTGCTCGGCGTGCTGCTGCATTCCGCGCCGCCGGCCGAGTCGTGCGACGACGCGGGACGCTACGGGGAACAATGCCCGCCCTACCAGGTCTGCTCGGTCTACACCGGGGACTGCTACTCGGGCAAGGCGCCGCTGTGCGTCTGCACCGGGCACTGCCAGGGCGGGTCGATCTGGCGGTTCGTGCCCAAGGCGGGGATGTTCCTGGCCTCCGAAGGCGACGAGCTCGGCGGGGCCTTCGGGCTGGAGATCGTGCCGCCGGTTCTGGGCGGGTATCTTTCGGTGCACGGCGAATGGATGACCGAAAATTTGTGGCGCTTCGGCCTGGTGGCGACGCTTCCGGTCTTTTATTCGATGCTGGTCGGCATCAGCGCCGACGGAGCCCACGCAGACGGCGACTGGGCCGCCGGGGGCAGCCTGCGGGTGGAGGTGTTTCCGCACCTGATCACCCGGGGGACGGTGTTCTCGCACATATCCATCCTGTTCGAGGGCGGGGCCCAGATCTTCGGCGACCTGGACGACGATTGGCACCTCTTCTTTGTCATGGGGCTCAGAATCTGGCTCTAGGCGCCGCGCTTATTATGTACTTGATTTTATCTATAAGTTAATTAGAATACATAATATGCACACCGGCATCCTCGAAACCAGGGAGTTTTTTCATCTGGCGTTTCTGAGGGCCTTGGCACGCAAGGTGCCCGCCTCGAGCTTCGCGGTCAAGGGCGGATCCAACTTGCGGTTCTTCTTTGCTTCCAACCGGTACTCCGAGGATATCGATCTCGATATCGACGATGTGCCGGTCCATGTGTTGAAGGATGCGGTCGCGTCCATTCTGGGCTCGTCCGGCCTGACCGACACCGCCCGCTCCGCGGGAATCGAACGGATCCGCCCTCCCGACCTTGCGCGCGCCAAGCAGACCGAGACCGTCCAGCGGTTCAAGGTCCATCTGCTTACCTCCGCCGGGGAGGATTTGGCCACCAAGATAGAATTTTCCCGCCGGGGTCTGGATTCGCCCATCCGCGCCGAGCCGGTATTGCCCGAGGTCCTGGCAGCCTACCACATGGCCCCGCTGATCGTGCCCCACTACACCGCCGGGGCTGCCGTCCGGCAGAAAATCCAGGCGCTCTTGACCCGGCGGCAACCCGAAGCCCGGGACGTCTTCGACCTTTACACCCTCAGCCCGCAGCCCGAGGCGCGGGAGTTGGTGCCGGGCGATCATTTCACTGCTGACGAACTGGCCCGGGCGATCGACCGGATCGATTCCATCGAATACGAACGCTACCGCGACACGGTGGTTGGATTCCTGGCCCCCGATGATCAGGAAAGCTACGACCAAAGCGAAACCTGGGATCAGATCCGCCTGGCGGTGATCGAGATGATCGAGAAACCCCGGGCCAAGAAGCGTTGACATGTCGGTGCACCGAGCCATTCAGGCGGCCGGCCGGCCGGTCTTCACCACCCGCGAGATCGCGACTCTGGCGGGGACGTCGCTGTCCTCGGCCAGCCAGGCTCTCTCCAGAATGCAGAGAGAAGGCCTGGTGACCCGCGCCGCCCGGGGGATCTGGTGCCGGACGGCCGATCCCCGTTTCAACCCCTTCCTGCTGGTCGGCTACCTGTCGGGCGGGCACCGGGCCTACGTCTCCTTCTTTTCGGCCCTGCACCTGCACGGCCTGATCGAACAGATCCCCCAGGTCGTCTTCGCGGCCACCACCGCCCACACCCGGCGCCGACGAACCCCCGTAGGCACTTTCTCCTTCCACCGCATCCACCCGGACTTCTTCTCCGGTTTCGACTGGTACCGCGGCGACCGGTCGTTTTTGATCGCCGCCCCGGAGAAGGCCCTGGTCGATTGCCTGTATCTCTCCAGCCGCAGGGGCCGGCGCTTCGGCCGGTTTCCCGAACTGGAGCTGGGCCCGAAATTCTCCCGGCGCCGCGCCCGCGAGTGGGTGAAGGTGATTCCCTATAAAAAGATCCGCGGACACGTGTCGGAGAAATTATCGGTACTGTTGAGGTCATCTTGATGATCTGCCGAGAAGTATCCGTACCATACCAAAAAGGAGCATGAAATGAGACCTGTTCACTTCACGGCTGGCTGGTTTCTGATGGTGTGCCTGTCCTTTCCTCTCCCTGGGCTCGCGGGCGAGCTTCGGGCCGAGCTGCGAGGCAACGACAGCAAGCAGCCCATCTTCCGCGACAACTACCGCAACGAGATCCATTTCCTGCTGACCGCCAAGAAGAGCCCGGTGCGGGTCTTCCAGGAATGGTGCTCCTGGGGATACTTCACCCGTTCGTTTTCCGCCTGGGCGCTGGATGCGGTGGACAAGAAGTATGTTTTCAAACGCTCCAACCGGATGGCCTGGACCAAGAACTACCCGGCCACCCACAAGCTGAAGAAGGGCGAGTTTCTGGTTACCAGCGTCGATCTGTGCGACGGCACCTGGACGGTCGAGCCCGATCTGCCGGAGAAGGACCTGGAGCTGAGCCTGATCGGATACTTCGAGATCAAGCCCGACGAGGAAACCCGCAAGCAGAAGGTCTTCACCGGAAAGGTGAAAACCAGGCCCATCAAGATCATCATGGGCAAGTCCTGCGCCGCGATCATCAACAAGATCGACCAGTGATGGAGAAAAACATGCGCTCAATTTGTGCCGTATTATTCGTTTTGATCTGCATCCCGCTTGCCGGTCACGCCGAGGAAGGCGACATGCTAAGCAAGGTGTCGAGGGAGTTCTGCAACGCGCTGGTAGCCGCCGACGCCGGCAAGATCAGGGGACAAAATCGAGGGGACGGAGGTGCGTTAAGCTCCTGTTTTTCGGGAAGTTGACATTCCCATTGTTGTTCGATTGGCCGATTGCCGCCCGCAGTCGGAAGATATACAATCGCCAGGTGGGAAAATACTTCTTTTTGCTCGTCTTGGTATTCGGAATCTCCTGGGCCTTTCCGGTCGCCGCACAGGAAGGCATTGTGCTCTACACCCGCGGATCGCTTTACGGCGGCGGCGACATCCACCTGGCGCAACTCAACGCGAGCGGCTCGGTGATCTCGGACAACGTCATCTACTCAGGGTCGGCCCACGAACCCAAGTTCTCACCGGACGGAAACCGGGTAGCCTTCGTGCGCGATTCCGACTCCAGGCTCATCACCATGGATCTCGACGGCGGCAACCAGGTCGATCACACCACCTGCGCCGGCGACACCTACCCGCTGGGTTCCTGGCGGCACGCCGACAGCATCTACCTGAACGGGGGCAGCCAGCTCCTGCGTTACGACTTCTCGACCGGGCAGACCACCCCGGTCCTGACCAGCAACCAGGATTTCCGGGAGCTGGACATCTCGGAGAACCTGCGCGGCGTGCACGGCGGCATGCCGCCCGTGTGGGCCTTCGACCTGAACGAGGGCTCGGATGGATTCGCCTTCGACCGGTGCGGGGGATCCATTTCCCGGGACGGGACCCGGCTCACCAATTGCCGTGAGGATCACCAGGGATTCTACCTGCGCGCCTGGGGAGACTTCGGCAACTACGTCGACAACATCGACACGCCCACCTCCTACGAGGCCCTTGATCCTCAGTTCTCCGGAAACTCGAACGACCACATCCTGTGCAACATCAAGAACGGCTCCGGCGAGTACAACGTTTGGCTGCTGACCATCTCGACCGGTGACTGGGTCCAGATCACCGATGTCAGCGTCGCCAATTCCGCGTCGGATTTCTTCTCGGGAACGCCGGTCCAGCCCGAGCCCGAGATGGATCTGGACCCTGGTAGTCTGTCCTTTTCCGTACTGGAGGGGGGAACCAATCCCTCCCCCTTGCCCGTGGCGGTCGGAAACACGGGACCGGGCACTCTCGACACGGTAAGCACCCAGACCAGCTACCAGCAGGGTTCTGCTTGGCTCGGCGTAGCCGTCGGCGGGTCGGGCAACAGCCAGACCTTGACCAACTCCGTCGACCTTACCGGCCTTGCCGCCGGCAGCTACCAGGCCACCGTCGAGGTCAGCTGTGCCAATGCCGGCAATTCGCCACTTTACTACCAGGTATCCCTCTACGTGGGCGAACCGGTGACGCTTCCGCTCCGAATCAACTGCGGTTCCAATGGATATACCCCGAACGGATGGCGGGACGACGACCTCTTCGTCACCGGTGGAGCCGACTACGACTTCGACGGATCCTGGGACACCAGCGCCGCAAACGCGGCCCCCGAGAGCGTCTACCAGACCGTCCGGCATTTGGACCACTCCCTCTGGTTTCCAGGCATACCCAACGGCGACTACATCGTCCGTTTCCACTTCGGAGACGACGCCGCCTCGGACTCCCGGTATATGGACTACTTCATCGAGGGCCAGCAGGTAACCGACGATCTGGCTCCCGGGGTTGAAGCCGGCGAGGGCTTCGTGGCCCTGGTCATGGAATTCCAGGTAAGCGTCGCTGACGGCGACGGTCTCCAGATCGTGGCGGTGGCGGACAACTCGAGCGACGTCTTCGAGGGCGGGATCGAGATCCTGGAGTCCACCGGCCCCGAGAACCAGCCCCCGGAAGTCGACGCCGGCGCCGACGTTCTGGTCAACCTGAGCGATTCAGCCTTCCTCTTCGGTACTGTCACCGACGACGGTCTGCCCGGACCCTACACGCTTGCCTGGTCCCAGGTCTCGGGGCCCGGAACGACCGATTTCTCCGAGCCGACCAGCAACTCCACCAACGTGGCTTTTTCGACCGAGGGCGAGTACGCGCTAAGGCTCACGGCCGATGACGGCGAACTCCAGGCATATGACGAACTGACCGCCACTGTAACCGGGGATCCCGCCATCATGCTACAAAGCCCGGTCGGAGGCGAGGTCTGGACGGTCGGTACCACCGAGACCATCCGCTGGGATACGGTGCTGGTGGACGACGTCGACATCCGTTACTCGACAGACAACGGGCAGAGCTGGCAGGTAATCACCTACACGGTAGACACCTCGAGCCAGGACTGGGGTCAGTACCCCTGGGTAATTCCGGATCAGCCCTCCCAGGAATGCCTGGTGCGCATCGTGATATACGGGGCGGAATCGCCGCTGGCCATCTCTCCGGCTACCTTCACCATCACCAGGGATTCCCCGCCCGACGGCGGCAGCGACGGCGGCGGCGATGCCGGCGGCGATTCGGGAATCGAGACGGACGAGGACCCGACCGTCGGAGGATCGTGCGGCTGCCATTCCCGGCCAGAGTCCGGCGGATTCCTGGCTTTGATGCTTCTCGGTCTTTGGCTCCGAAGGGTGCACCGAAACCGTCCCCCATTGTCGTGTGTAGGGCCCAAATGAAACTGACGTTCTTCGCAATCATCACGGTCATGTTCTGCTCGCCGGCGCTGGCCGGAGAGGAATGCCTGGACCTGAGCTTCAAAGAGCCGCGGGGCGAGGTGTGCATCACGGGATCCCGGGCCGAGTACCGGCTGCGCATGAAGCAGCCGAAGCGGAAGCCGGTCGAGATCCGGGTCAAGCTGGAAGAGGGTGAGAGAGTCGATCTGGAAGGGTTCGGGGCATGTGATTTGGCCCGGGAGGTGCTGGTCTGGCTGCCGATCACCCGGCAATCCGAAGGTCACACCCTGATGTTCGTATACCGGATCAGGCCGGCCCGCTGGAAGCAGCTGCCGGTGCGCTGGACCTGCCGGCGGCGCTGCACGCTGCAGCACGTCTCCTACCAGACCACCATCTCGGGCGGTCCGCCCGACACCCGGATCTTCTACGAAACGGAGATCGACGGACAGCACCTCAAGTCCACTTATTCCTGGGACGGACGGCGGCTCAAGCCCATCGAGATCGAAGAGCCCCGCAGCCGGGACGCACTCACCCGGGGATACCCGGAGCCCGAACTGGTGCCGGTCTGCCACCGGACCCCCCAGGTCCGCGAAGCCATCGAAAAAAGGACCAAGCTCCCCTGCGAAAAGATCGACATCGACCAACTGGCAAAAATCAAGCGCCTGAGCCTGGACCGCCGGGACCTCCAGGGCCTGAAATCCGGGGATTTCTCCGGGCTGTCCGGGCTGACCAGCCTGGACATGATGCACAATCCCCTGAAAGAACTCCCCCCCGGGGTTTTCGACGGACTGTTCAAGCTGCGCTCGCTGAACTTCCAGGGCTGCGAGCTGTCAACAGTCCCCGCTGGAATCTTCAAGCACCTGGGCTCGCTGAAAGACCTCTACCTCAACCACAACCAGCTGGAGAAACTACCCGCAGGCGCCTTCGAGGGCCTGAACTCCCTGACCTTCCTGAGCCTGAATCACAACCGGCTGGAGTCGCTGCCCCCCGGCATCTTCAAGCCCCTGCCCGAGAAGTGCAACGTCTACCTGAGCAACAACCCCAAGCTGAACAAAAACCGGTGAGTTTAGGAACGTTCCTCGATTCCCGACTTGAAAACCCCATGGGTACAGTATACCTTTACCGCACTTGATGGCAGGAGTTGAAATATGAATTGGCGTCTTACTTCAGCGGCATGCGGCTTTTGTATGTTCTCGTTGGTGGCCGGAGCGGGGTGGGCCCAGGATGGCGGGTTGGCCCAATGGGCGGAGTTGAAGAAAGCCCGGTGCGAGAAGATCAAGGAAGCGTACCAGCTGCGCATCGACAAATTGAAAAAGGCCATGAAGCAGGCCCAGGCCGCCTTGAAGATGTCGCAGGAAGAAAAGGACGCCGAGGCGGCTTCGATCGCGCAGAAGGCCATAGACATATCCAAGCGCACCATCTCCCGGCTGAAGGGGATGATAACCCGGGAGAACTCCCGAATAGCCGCCGCGGAGCGGGTGGGCAAGGTGAGGGGCAAGGGACATGCTGCGGCGGTCAGCGTGTTAAACGGCACGGTCACCAGGACAACAAAAGGGAAAAAAGTCGAGATGGATCCCAACGTCCCGGTGAGGCCTGGAGACCGGGTCAGCACCGGAGCGGACGGGTTCGTGGAAATCATCTCCTCCGACGGGAACACCATCCAACTGGACAAAAACTCCGAGTACATTTTCGTCAAGCAGGGAAAAGACCTTTCGATCTACAAGCTGCGCACCGGACGTATCCGCCAGGTGGTCACCGAGGTCAAGCTGCTGCCCGCCCGCGGCAAGAAGCTGATGTTACGACGCACCGAGGTCAGAACACCCCAGGCCGCCGTGGCGGTCAGGGGCACCGGCTTCGAACTGGAGGCCGGGAAGAAGGCCACCAAGCTGACGGTGTTCGACGGCGAGGTGGAGGTGGCGGCGACGCGTGGCAAGGTAAAAATCAAGGTCAAGAAGGGTGAGACGGCGTCTGTCGATGCCAGGGGCAAAATAAAGGGCCCGGAACCTTTCGAGGCGAAATCGATCAGGAAATGGTGGGAGGCTGCCCAGTGACGGCCAGCAGGCTCGCATTTCTGGCAACCCTGCTCTGCGCGCTGGTGCTGCCGGACGTTCTGTTTGCCGGGGATAGCAAAGGCCGGCAAGCCGAAAAGTGCGGACGATACCGCGAGGCGCTGCATTATTACCAAAGCTACCTGGGTTCGTATTCTCCGGGAACCCGGGACGACTTCATCAACCGCAAGAGGATTATCCGGGTGGTGAAGAAGCTTGCTCTGCCCCCGGTGGTCTCCGATGAAGCGCTGGCGGCCATGGAAAAGGGAAGGCAGCTGGTGAAAGCGGCCGACTACAAAGAAGCCGAGAGCGCCTTCCAGCAGGCCGCCGACCTGGCCCCCTGGTGGGGAAACGCTTACTTCAACCTGGCGCTGACCCAGGACATGCTGCGCATGCGCCGGCCGGCCATCTACAGCTTCAAGCTGTACCTGGAGACCAACCCCGACGCCCCGGACGCCGGGTTCGTGAACAACCGGATGGAAGAACTCAAGCAGACCGCGATCAACGCAAAGAACGCCCGGCCCCACATACAAAAGGGACTGTCACTCTACAGCGCCAAAAAGTACGGTGAAGCGGTCACCGAATTGCAGAGAGCCATCGAGCTCGATCCCGACAGAGCGCTGGCCCACGCAGTGCTGGGCCACGCGTACTTCAAGCAGGATCTTTTCGAAGAATGCATTCCCGAGTTCGTTGACGCGCTCCGGCTGGGCAAGAAGGAAATGACCATCTACGTCTGCCTGGCATATGCATACAACCAGCTCGGCGATCCCGGCTTGGCGGTCGACTACCTCAACGAAGGGCTCAAGGAAGATCCCAACGGCCGCAACGCCAAGCTTGCCCGCTCCAACTTACCGATTTACCGGGAGAATCTGGCGCACTACAACAATATGCGCACCCGAACCGGCCCGCTGGGCAAGCAGATCCACTTCACTTTCACCGTGGCCATGATGATGCCCAATCCCTCCGACTCGTTGAGCATCGAGGTCAAGAACGACAACACCGGAACCCGGGCCGACAGCGATTTGGGTTTTCTTTTCAACATCGACGCCGACTGGAGAATGAGCTCCTTCACCTCAGTGGGTCTCTCGGTGATCGCCCTGGAAGCCACCATTCACGAGAAAGACTTTGAAGAAGCCACCCTGAAGACCTTTGCCTTCGGCGGACAGTTCAAGTTCATGGTCCCGATTACTGCCCACCTGGAGTTTCGCGGGGGGATCTTCGGCGGCATCGCCATGTCCACCCATACCGATCCCATGCACCCCGGCGGGACCGAGGTGAAGATGGATGACTCGATGGGCCTGCTGGGCGGGTTTTCCTTCGAGGTCGGTTACTACCTCAAGCCGTTGGGCTTCATCGGCGAGATCCTGGGAATAACCGCCGAGTTCGGCGTGGTCGGGCAACCGTTCGGCTGGGTGGGCAAGGATCCCAATACATACTCCTACACCCTCCCCCCGCTGTTCTACCTGGGCCTGGGGTTCGAAGCCGCTATCTAACCTTGTCAGGATTCTCGAAGGCGCTCTGACTGGCTTCACTCAGCGAATCGACTTCCTTGCCGGCTTCTTCCTCGGCCAACTGCAGCGCGGCAATCGCCGCGATCAAGGCCTGCCGGCTCTTCTTCTTTTTCTCGGCCTCCGCTGCGGCCTTTTCCTTCTCCGCCGCCTCGGGAGTTTCCCCGGGCTGTTCTTTGGTCTCCTCCTCGGGTGTCTCTTCGGCGGGCTTGGTTTCCTCAGGCTGCATCTCTTCAGGCGGCGGAGTGGGCTCGGGCTTTGTCTCCGGTTCTTTCCCCTCTTCTTTCTTCTTGCGCAATGCCTTTACATGCTCGGCGATCAGGTGCTTGGTTGCCTCCTCAAGTTCCTTTGATCCCAGATCCTTCCTGAGCTGTTTCCAGAGCTTTTCCCTTTCCTTCCTTATCTTCTCTATTTCCAGCGCATTGTTGAACGCTTCCTCGCGAAGCTCCCGCTGCCGCTTCGCCACGTAGCCGGTTGATCGCAGAGCATCCTGGCCATAAGAAGCCAGTATACCGCCGGCGGGCGGGCAGCGAACACCGAGCGCGCCTCCTGAAATAGCCTTGTCGGCCTGCTCCTTCAGGTATTTTGCGCCATGAACATCACCCAGTTTGGCCGCATCCATCATGGAACCGGTGATCGAATGGCTGCAATGCAGTTGAGTCCACGCCTTCTTGACCTCCTCGGTCATCTCAACCTGACTCTCCGCCGCCAACTCGACGGCCTTTTCCTGGCTGTAGATCGCCTCGACTGCAGGCTTGAGTCGTTCTCTAAGCGCTTTCCGACGTGCCTCGGTCCAGTATTTGCGGTTCTCCTCCCGCCGATCGTTCTCGTCTTCAACCCGCGCCCTTTTTTCCCGATCGATCTTCTCCTTTTCCCGGAACAGCCTGTTTTCTTCCGCTTCCTGTGCCGCCCTTCTCGCGGCTTCAGCTGCCGCATAATCGTACGCCGGCGCGGATGCCGATCCGGTTGAACCACCCGAGCAGGGATGAGAACAACCGCTCCCGTCCATCTTGCACTGCGAAGTGGGCTGGTCGGGGCAGCCGCCCTGCTCGCAGCACCATCTTGCGAACTGGCCCCAGTTATCCCTGGGGTCGGCCCATTGCTCGCTATAGGCCTTGCCGGGATTGAACAGCAGCAATCCAGCTACGGCCCATATGTGCAGAAATCTGTTCGCTTCCACTTTTTCACCGTCCCGGCTCAGATTGCGGAAGATTATTGCATCCGCCGCAATCCGATGCAAGCCGCCAAGGGCTTACCGATATGGCATCGAAGGCAAAGCCGTTGGTTAAGCCCAGGAGTATCCGTTCCGTGCGGCGGTAATTATTTGCGCCGGGAGCGCAGGCTGGGTTTGGTGTACTTGCTGCGGGCGCGGAGGTGGGCCTTCATTCTTTCGATCAGGGCGGCGGCGCCGGCGGGGGATTCCACTTCTTCCACGCGCATGAAGCCCAGGTTGCGGGCGCGGTGGGCGGCTTCCTTGCCCAGGCACCAGGCGATCACCTCGGGGCCGAAGCCGGGGTTGTGCCTTTCCTCGAAAACCGCGTCGGCCTCGAAGGGCGAGCGCAGCAGGCAGCCGCTCAGCGGGTAGGCGCCCATGCGCACCCGGGCGGCGGGGGGCAGGGGCAGGGGGACCTCGACCGCCTCGGCGCCGTTTCTCTCCAGCGCCTCGCCGAACGGGCCGGCGGGCGCGGCCACCAGTATCCGCTCCCCGAACAGGGGGCGCTTGGTGAACCAGTCCAGGCTCTCGGCGTGGCGGACGCTGGGGCCGATTATGAAGATCGAGGGGGGCTGCAGGTCGGCGCGGCGGACGTCCTTGACCAGCTGGGAGAGCGTGCTGCGGACGGTGCGCTGGCTGGGGGTGGCCCCGCGCTCCACCATGGCGGCGGGAGTGTCGGGATCCATGCCCGCGGCCAGGAGTTTCTTCACCACCTCGGGCAGGGCGGTCACGCCCATGTAGCCCACCAGGGTCTGGTTCTCAATCCGGGCCAGCAGATCCCAGCGGACCTGCGGCCCGTCCTCCTTTTCGCTCTCGTGGGCGGTGACCAGGGTGAATTGCACGGCCTCGCCGCGGTGGGTGACCGGAATCCCCGCGCAGGCCGGCACGGCGATGCCGGCGGTGACGCCGGGGATCACCTCGAAGGGCACCCCGGCTTCGACCAGGGCCTGGGCTTCCTCGCCGCCGCGGCCGAAGACGTAGGGATCGCCACCCTTGAGGCGCACCACCCGCTTGCCTTCCTTGGCCAGGCGCACCAGCAGGGCGTTGATTTCCTCCTGGGGCACCGGGTGCAGGCCGGGCTGCTTGCCGACATTGTAAAGCTCCACCCGGCGGGGGAGATCCCCGGGCAGAGCCGGCTCGGAAAGGCGATCGAAGACCACCGCATCCGACTGCATCAGGCGCTGGCGGCCCCGCAGGGTCAGAAACCCGGGGTCGCCCGGCCCGGCTCCCACCAGAAACACCAGCCCGGTTCTTTCCTTGCGCTCGAGCCCCGAGTGCCAGGCCACCTCCTCGGCGGCGGCGGGCACCCGGGCGGTCAGGCGTTCCTGGTCGACGGTGGAGCGGAAGAAGAGGTCAAACAGCTTGCCCTCCTCTTCCTCGGTGCGCTTGGCCCCGTACACCGTCTTGCGGAAACGCGCGGCGGCCTTGACCCACTCCGCCCACCCGGGCCCGAAACGCTTCTCCAAAAGCTCGCGCAGCCGCCGGGCGGCGAAGGGGGCCCGGCCGGCGGTTGACACCGCCACCAGCAGGTCGCCCCGCTGCAACCGGGCCGGCAGATGAAAAGTGCACAGCGCGGGATCGTCGGCGACGTTCACCCACACCCCGGCGGCCTTGGCATCCTCGAACACCTTCCGGTTGGCCTCGCGGTCGTCGGTGGCCGCGAACACCAGGGAGTAGCCCGAGGCCTCGCCCGGCCAGTAGCCGCGCGATTCCAGGCCGATCACCGTCTTCGAGGCCAGGTCCATGATCGGGGGGATGGGCCGCGGGGAGACCACGGTCACCTTGGCCCCCTCGGACAACAGCCCCTCGACCTTGCGCAGGGCCACCGCGCCGCCGCCAACCACCAGGCAGCGCCGGCCTTGCAGATTCAAGGTAACTGGATACATTTCCTATTTGGCCTCTAACTCCTCACGTACCGATGAAACCACCTTGTACAGAACTGTGAGGATGAAGAAGCCGATAGCATAGATCCCGATGGTGATCAATCCTTCCGGGAAGGTGGGGCCATATTCGGTATAGTGGCCCAGGGGCGAGGGGATGAAGCCGGTGACCACCATACCCAGACCCTTCTCGATCCAGATGGCGGAGATTATCGCCAGGCACAGAGCGAATAACGCGGTTTCCTTCTGGCGAATCTTGGGAAACAACATCAGGACCAGGGCGCCCACCGCCAGGATCTGCGAGGTCCACATCCAGGGAACCAGGGCGTCATGGCCGTGCGACCCCAGGAAGAGGTACTGGAAGTGGTGCAGGTGCTCGGGCATGTCGCTGTAGAGTGCGGTGAATAGCTCGACCAGGACGAAGAAGACATTGACCACCAGGGCATAGGTCACGATCTGGGCCAGTTTCTGGATGGCTTGTTTTCCGGGATCGAAGCGGGTGAACTTGCGCACGACCAGGCACAGGATAATCAGCAGGCTGGGGCCCGAGGCGAAAGCCGAGGCCAGAAACCGCGGGGCCAGTATGGCGGTCATCCAGAAGGAGCGCGCCTCCAGACCGGAATACAAGAACGCCGTGATCGTGTGGATGCTGACCGCCCAGGGAATCGACAGGATTATCACCGGCTTGATCCACCTGGGCGGCGGCAGCCCCTTGCGCTCCGCGCCGAAAACCGTCCAGCCGATCAGCAGGTTCAAGAACAGGTAGCCCATCAGCACCATGGCGTCCCAGAACATCGGCGAGTTGGGCGAGGGGTGCAGGAACATGTTTACGACGCGCATCGGCTGGCCCATGTCCACGAACACGAAGAGCATGCACATGAAGCAGGCCGGGATGGCCAGAAACTCGCCCAGGATTACCACCCGGCCGAAGGCCTTGAAGTTATGCAGATAGTAAGGCAAGACCACCATGACAGCGGAGGCCGCCACTCCCACCAGGAAGGTAAGCTGGGCGATGTAGAATCCCCAGGGTACGTCCCGGCTCAGACCGGTTATGGTCAGACCCCGGTTGAGTTGGATCAGGAAGGTGATCACGCCCGCGGCAATCAACAGGCCCAGAAAGGCCAGCAGACCCCAGTATTTTTTTCCACCGTAGAATGCCTTTTCTAGCATGACGACCTCTTACACCAGGTAGAAAACGTTCGGTTGGGTTCCCAAATGCGGCCGGCGCTGCAAGGAGTGCCGTACGCGCAGCACCCGGACGATCTCCGAGTGGGGATCACCCAGGTCGCCGAAATACATGGCCTCGCCCCCGGCGACCTGGTTGGCCGCGTCCACGCAGGCCGGGCCCAGACCCTTGGCCAGGCGCTCGGCGCACAGGTTGCACTTCTCGACCACGCCCCGGCTGCGGGTGGGGTACTCCGGATCGATCTCCGGCTTGATGTGCGGGCGGGGATCCGACCAGTTGAAGCTGCGCGCGCCGAAGGGGCAAGCCACGATGCAGTAACGGCAGCCGATGCAGCGGTGCATGTCCATCATCACCACCCCGTCCTCGCGCTTCCAGGTGGCCTGGGTGGGGCACACCCGCACGCAGGATGGCCGCTCGCAGTGGTTGCACAGCACCATCACCGGCTGGCCCTTGAGGCTGTCGGTGGTGAATTCATGCACCTTGTCCGGGAAGGCGTTGTCGAACTTCTCGGACCAGATCCACTTGATCTCCTCTTCGGGGTTGTCGATTTGGGGCACGTTGTGGATGCTGTGGCAGACCTGCTGACAGGCGCGCACCACGTCCGGGTGCATGCATTTCTGTACATCGATGGCCAAGCCCCACCGCTTGCCCTCGAACGCGCCCGGGGCCGGCTCGGCCTGCAGGGCCTTGCCTATGGCGCGGACGACCGGGATTCCCCAGGCCGCTCCCAGGGCGGAACAACCGGCGATCTTGAGGAAGTTTCGTCTGCTCTCGTCCATGGCTATTGTCCTTTCGGCTCCACGTGGCAGTCCCAGCAATAGGGATCCACCCCGGTGTAGTCGTGGCACCGGTCGCAGAACTTCTCCTTGCTGGTGTGACAGCTCATGCACGTCCGGGTCAGGCTCATCTCGTACCGGTCTCCGTACTCGCCGGAGACGTACATGCGGTTACCGTCACGGACCACCGAATCGCGCCACTGATCGAGCAGGTCCATGTGCCAGTGCACCATGTACTCCCGCGACTCGACGCATTTCCCGGCGGGAAGCTCCGGCTCCGGCCGGTAGTCCGGGTTGCCCAGGGCCGGGGTGAACCAGAACGGGAAGGTTATAAGCACGAGGAATACGACAATGCCCAGGATGATCTTGCCGGCGTCATACATCGCCCGAGCCCTCCTTTTTCTTGCCTTCGGCCCGTTTCTTCCAGTGATCGATCTCCTCCAGGCGGAAGTTGACCTCGCGGTCTTTCATGCCCTTCATCTGCAGCGCATTGCACACCAGTTCGTGGATTCCGGTCACCCGCACCTTGGGCGCCCAGTAGTCGCACACCGTGACCAAAGTGGCCCGGTCGATGGCGCACATGCAGGCCAGCTGGTTCACTCCGAACTTGTCGTGCACATACTTGACGGCGTTGCCCCGGGGCAGGCCGCCGCGCAGGCGCATTTCCATGTTCTCGTCGGTCCCCAGGCCGGCCCCGCCGCCGCAGCAGAAGGTCTGCTCGCGGATGGTGTTGGGCGGCATCTCGTGGAAGTTGTTGCAGACGTTCTTGAGGACGTAGCGGGGCTCCTCGAGGATGCCCATCGCCCGGGCCGGGTTGCAGGAGTCGTGCAGGGTGACCTTGATGTGGTCGTTCATGCCGGGATCCAGCTTGAGCTTGCCGTGGCGGATCAGGTCGGCGGTGAACTCCATTATGTGCACCATCTTGGTGGACCTGGCGTTGTCGAACACCGTGCCGGTGATCGGCGATTTGGGCACCTCCAGGAAGTCGGGCGGGCCGTTCATGGTGTCCATGTACTGGTTGAGCACCCGCCACATGTGCCCGCACTCGCCGCCCAGGATCCACTTGACCCCCAGCCGCTTGGCCTCGGCGTAGATCTTGGCGTTGAGCCGCTTCATCACCTCGTGGGAGGTGAACAGCCCGAAGTTACCGCCCTCGGAGGCGTAGGTGCTCCAGGTGTAGTCCAGGCCGATCTCGTGGAACAGGGCCATGTAGCCCATGCAGGTGAATGTACCGGGGTCGGCCAGAAAGTCCCCGGAGGGGGTGACGAACAGGACCTCGGCCCCCTTCTTGTTCATGGGGATGTCCACCTTGACGCCGGTGGACTCCTCGATGTCCTCGACAAAGAACTCCAGGGTGTCCTTGAGGCCGTGGGGCTGGATGCCCAGGTGGTTGCCGGTGCGGAAGCAGTTGGCCACCGGCTCGATGACCCAGTTGACATACAGGCCCAGAAGCCCCAACAGCTCGCGGCCCATCATGGTGATCTCGGCGGTGTCGATCCCGTAGGGACAGAAAACCGAGCAGCGCCGGCACTCGGTGCACTGGAAGAAGTAGTAGAACCACTCCTTGATCACGTCGACGGTCAGCTCCCGGCCGCCGGCCAGCTTGCCGAACACCTTGCCCAGGGCGGTGAAGTCCTTGCGGTAGATCGAGCGGAGCAGCTCCGCCCTCAGCACCGGCATGTTCTTGGGGTCCCCGCCGCCGATGAAGAAATGGCACTTGTCGGCGCAGGCCCCGCAGCGCACGCAGATATCCATGAAGATCTTGAAGGTGCGGTACCGCGAGAGGCGCTCGCGCATCCCCTCCAGGACGATCTCCTTCCAGTTGTCGGGCAGCTTCCAGTCCTTGTCGGTCACCACCCACTCGCGGGGGTTGGGCAGGTCCAGGTACTCCAGGTGCTTGGCCTTGCCCGGATAGATCCAGCTGCCCGGCCGGAAGTCGACCGGGGTGTCCATCCAGCCGGTCTTCGGCGGACGGTAGTCGAACTTCAGAAGCTCGCCCTGCTTGTAGTACTTCATCTCGTCGAACTTGGCATCGGCCATTTTCTACTCCTTGTCCAGCGGAACGCCGGCCTTCTTCATCTTCTCCCCGAACTCCTCTTCGTATTCCTGGTAGGTGTGGACCTTGACGGGGTAGTTCCAGGGATTGACGTGCCGCACCATCCGGCTGTTGTTCGCCAGGTTGCGGGTGGGGCTGAGGAATACGCCGGCCATGTGGGTCAGCTTGCCGAAGGGGAAGTAGGCGAAGAGCACGCACACCAGAAACAGGTGGGCGTAAAACATCCCCGAAGCCTCCACCGGCGCCGCCGGGTTGAAGCTGAGCAGGCCCAGGGTCAGCTCCTTGACCGCCACGATGTCGGTTTTCATCAGGTGGCGCATCAGGAAACCGGTGGTGCCGATGCCCAGGAGCAGGAAAAGCGGGAAGTAGTCGTTGGCCAGCGAAATGTAGCGCAGCTGCGGCGACACCACCCGGCGCAGGAACAACCAGCCGACCGCCAGCAGGAAGAGAACCGTGGTGGCGTAGAAAACCGGCACGCCTATCTGGAAAAAACCGTCCACGTCCTGCAGCAGGGTTATGGCCCGCGGCACCGGCTCGGTGAAGAAGCGCAGGTGCCGGATCAAGACGATCAGCATGGACCAGTGGAAGACCATGCCAAAAAGCCACAGCCACTTGTTCGACGCGTAGGCCACCCTGGGGCCGTCCTCGCGGATCTCGGTGCGTGTATTGCGGAAGAGCGACCGGAAAAAGAGGATCTCCAGAAGCATCCTCCCGATCACTCCCAGGGTGCCGGCAGGATTCTCCAGCTTGCTCGGCTTTATCCAGGGAAGCGACTTCTGCTGCCCGCAGGTGGTGGGAATGCGGAAAGGCACCGGCACCATCGCCCAGCGGATGACCTTGTAAACGATCCCCACGACGAACAGGACCATGGCGACGTAAGGAAAAACCACCCCGAACACGGTGTGCAAGCCCGCCGATTCCACCCCGAAATAGGCCAGCAGAAAGAGGATGAGGACTGCGATGAAGGGTATCACGACTCTCATGGGCCTGAACCTCGCTTGTGCTGCGCTACGATTGCGCCTTTTCTTCCTCCCGGTTCAACCTTCTGATCAACCCGGAAACGGTTCTTTTCACCTCGTCGACCCGGATGTCATACAGCCTCTCGCGGCACTTCGCGTAGATGTCGAAGGCGAACAGGGCCATTTGATCGATACGGCTGTCGAGCTCCGCCAACTCGTCCAAGCGGCCCGGATCCAGCTCCGCGCCCAGTTCCTCCCGGACTACCTGCCTGAGGGAGAAGACGAAAGACACCGCCTGGGCCGGGGTGAAATCCTGGATGGACCGGATTTTTACTATTTCCTCCAGGCAGCCGCAGATCTTCTCCGCATCCATCCCGTCCAGGAGGCAGTCCACCAGGGCCCGGGTTCCGGTGCGCAGGGCCTGGCCCACCGGGTTGGCGAACGGATCCTTCTGTTGCTCGAAGAAAGCGGACGCGTCCGGAGCGTACGTCTCCAGGGTCTTCTCGAGCCACCGTCTGGCTATGATGGCCCGTCTCGAATGCAAATGGTCTTTCAGTGGCATCACCTGGCTGTACCAATCCACCCGCGGGTGTCAGTACACCGACTTGCCGGCCAACAGGCCCCGGCTGTACAGCGCCTCAGACGCAGCCGGTGGGCTTGGGCAACCCGGCCACTTTGCAAGCGCCCTTGGCCGGACCGGAGGGGAACAGCTCGTAAATCTTGTTGAGCTTGAATCCGGTCGACTTGCAGAGCTTGCGGATCATGGGCGCCACGCCGAACTCGACGTAGTACTCGCGAAGGTATTTGACCACTTTCCAGTGGTCGTCGGTCATGTCGTCAACACCCTCGGTCTTGGCCAGATCCTTTGCCACTCCCTCGTTCCACTTGTCCGGCTCCTGGATGAATCCATCCTCGTCGATATCTATGCTGGTTCCACCTAGTTCCACCGTTGCCATGACTTTCCTCCTTCTAGTGTTTAAGTTGGTCGTTTTTCCGATCAGGTCCAAATTCCATTATGTGTATCTGTCCTTCCTTGTTTTTCTCCAACGCCTTGACGAACGCCGGCTCGGGCCTCCATCCCAGCCGGGTGGCGATGGCCAGGGCCACCCGGGCCTCCTGCACCCTTCCTACGGCCAGCAGCGCAACCGCATGGTGGTAATGCCCACCGGGGTTTCCGGGCTCGATGTCCAGGACTTTTTCGAAGCACAAAAGCATCTCCTCGGCCTTGCCCTGGTACATGCGTCCCAGTCCCTGGTTGTAGTGGGCCTGCAGGCAGGACGGATCGCACTCCGCCGCCTTCCGGTTGGCCTCCACGCAGCCCTCGAAATCCAGAAGCGTCATCAAGATACCGCCCAGATTCACCCAGGCTTCCACGTATCCGGGATCCAGCTCGACCGCGCGCTCGAGCTCCGCCTTGGCCTTCTTCATGGCGCCGCGCTTGAACAGGGCCATACCCAGGCGCATGTGCGCTTCGGCCGAATCCGGATTTTGTGACACGGTTTCTTGCAAATCCTCGATTTTAGAAACCACTGCCGACTCCATAAGGCTCTCCTTTGGAAAAACGCCGGTTCAAGGCCCGGCTCAGGCTCTCGCCGATCTTCCCGGGGCAGCTATCCTTTACGATCCGCAGGGTCCTGGAAAGACCGTCGTGCAGACCGCGGTCCCCGGCCAGGCGAACGATGTCCGGCAACATGGGCAGCAGCAGCTCGGGGTCCTCCCCGGCGATCGCCAACAGCACCGCCGGTGCGGTCTGCGCGTTGGTGCCCGATTCGTCGTTCATGGCCCAGACCAGCCGGCGCACCACGCTCTGCACCAGTTTGCGGTGATAGCGGGCGGCCCGGGCGATTCCCTGGGCGGCGACCTGGCGGACGTCTTTGTCCGGCTGGTAGCTCAGGCTGACCAGGTGGCGCACCGCCCGCGGCTCCTTCGCCACCAGGATCTCCAGTTTGTCGAGCCGATGTTCACGCACCAGCAGCTCGACGCGCTTGCGCAACCCTCCCCGTTTCTGACCACTGCCGGTGCGGATCTCCGGAGCCAGGTAGGCGCGGGAGCCCGCATACCGCTGCTTGAATTCCGCGGCCGCGCGCACCAGTGACCCGGCCCACTGCGGCGTACCCAGGGCGTGCAGGTGGGTATAGGCAGCCAGCACCTGGTTGGCCAGAATGCCGTCGCGGCTGCCGCCCAGACCCTCGCCGCGGCGCACCGAGAGCGCTGTTTTCAATTCGGGATCCATACCCTCCAGCCGGGAGTAATGAAACTCGTGGCCGCGCAGCTTGGTGCCCGCGTCGAAGAACGGGTTGTCCCGGTCCACGCTTGCCTGCACGTAGCCGTGGCCCTGCGGCCTTTCGGTCTGTTCCACCACCACCGGAAGGGCGCCTACCATGTGGTAGGTGACTCCATCGGTGGAAAGCGCCCGGGAGAGATACATCAGACCGCCGCATTCCGCCCACACCGGCAGGCCCCCGGCGATCATCCCGGCCAGCCGGTCGCAGAAGCGGCGGTTGGCCGACAACCGTGCGGCGTAGACCTCGGGAAAACCGCCGCCGGCATACAGGGCGTCGATTGCGGGAATGTCTTCATCGGCGAGGGGAGAAAGCGCAACCAGTTCCGCCCCGGCGCGCTCCAGCGCCTCCAGGTTCTCGGGGTAGTAAAAGGAGAAAGCCGCATCCTTCAAGACGCCGATGCGCACCTGCTTGGCGACCCCGGGTTCACCCGGCGGGATCTCCACCTCCAGACCCGGCGCCCGGCGGGCGATTTCCAGGACCGCCTTCACGTCCACGTACCGATGAACCGCCGCGGCCACCCGTTCGAGCGCCTCCTGCGCCCGGGGATGCTCCATGGCGGTCACCAACCCCAGGTGCCGGCTGGGGAGGAACTCTCCCTCGAGCCTCCTGAGAGCGCCGAGAACCGGCAGGCCGCAAGCGCCGGTCACCGCCTCGCGGATCACCGACTCCTGGCGGCTGGTGCCCACCCGGTTGAGGATCACCCCGGCGATCTCCACGTCGGGATCCATCGCCTGGCACCCCATAACCTGGGCCGCCACCGTCCGGGTCGACTTGGTGCAGTCCACCACCAGCACCACCGGCGCTTCGATCAACCTGGAAAGCTGGGCGGTGGAGTGGGTCCCCCCGGCGTCCAGGCCGTCGAAGAGCCCGCGGTTGCCCTCGACCACCGCAACATCCGCCCAGGCCCCCGCCCGGGCGGCCGAATCCAGGATGGCCTGCTCGGGCATCAGGAAGGTGTCGAGGTTGCGGCCGGGCTCGCCCGCGGCCGCTCCCAGCCAGGCGGCGTCGATGAAATCGGGCCCCTTCTTGAAGGGGGCCACCTTGAGGTTGCCGGCTCGCAGCGCCCGGACCAGCCCCAGGGACACCAGGGTCTTGCCGGAATCCCCGGCCAACCCTGCAACCACCACCCTGGGCAACTCGATCGGTGCCATGCTCTTCCCCAAAAAGCCTAGCGCATGTCAATGAAGCCGCAGGGGCACTCGTCTTCGCACTTCTTGCAGCCGTCGCAGGTGTCCAGATTGATTGTGTAGTAGTTTCCCGGCCCCGGGCCTTCCACTTTCTTGAAACATCCCGGCGTGCAGAACATCCAGCAGCGCTCGCAACCGAAACAGTTGCCGCAGGAGAAACAGCGGGCCACCTCGTCGAGAAACTGCTCTTTGCTGATGCCCAGATCGATCTCCTCGTCGGGCTGGCTCAACCATTCCTCTTGCGGCCGGTGCGCGCGCTCAGCGCGCGGCTTGGCCTCGTAGACGTCAACGTCCAGCTTGATGCGCTTCTTGTCGACCGGGGGGAGGTCGAGCTTGAGCGGGGGCGGCTCGGCCCCGCGCAGCTCAGCGTGCACCGCCAGGGCCGCCTGCCGGCCCTGCCCCACCGCTATGGTGGCCAGGCCCAGGTTCAAGGCGTCCCCGCCCGAGTATACGCAGTCGCGCACCTTGCCGCGCTCGTCGGCCTCCAGCCAGCGGCCCTCGGGGCCCAGGCCGGCCAGGGGATCCCAATCGGGCTCCTGGGAGATGGCGGCGATCAGCGAGTCGACCGGGATCTCGTATTCGCTGCCCTCGACAGGCACCGGACGGCGCCTTCCCGAGTCGTCCGGCTCGCCCAGCTCCATCTTCTGGACCACAACCGCCTTGAGCTGGTCGCCGTCCCGCTTGAGCTCGACCGGCGCCACCAAAAACCCGATCTCGACGCCCTCTTTCAGCGCGTCCTCGATCTCCGAATCGATGGCCGGCGCCTCCTTGCGGGTGCGCCGGTAGAGAATGGTCACCTTGGCGCCCGCGCGCCGGGCCGCCCGGGCGGCGTCGATGGCGGTGTCGCCCCCGCCGATGACCGCAACGTTTTGGCCCACGTCAACCTTCTCGCCGTTGTTCACCCGGTAGAGGTACTCGGTGCCCGTCCACACCCGGGGCCCCCCCTCGCCGGGGACCTTCAGCAGGCGGCCCTTGTGGGCGCCGACGCCCAGGAAGAGGACCTTGTGCTTCTTCTTGATATCCTCGACGGAGATATCCCTGCCCACGCAGGTGTTGAGCTTCAGATCCACGCCCAGATCAATGATGCGCTGGATCTCACGCTCGAGCACGCCGGCGGGTAGCCGGTAGAAGGGAATCCCCCAGTAGAGCATCCCGCCGGCCTTGTCGGTCTTCTCGTAGACGGTGACCGGATAGCCGCGCCGGGCCAGCTGGTAGGCGAAGGACAACCCGGCCGGGCCGGAGCCGATCACGCCGATGGACTCGTCCTTGGAGCCCTCGCCTTCGATCTTTGAAAGCGGCAGCCCCTTCTCGAGGGCCCAGTCGCCGATGAAGCGCTCCAGCGAGTTGATGGCCACCGCCCCGTCCTTGTCCACCCGGTTGCAGTCGTCCTCACAGGGGTGGGGGCACACCCGGCCCATGACCGCCGGGAATGGATTGGTGTCGACCAGCAGGTTCCAGGCTTTGGTGAAGGCCTCGTCCTCGCTGAGCTTGGTCTTTTCCCGCTGGGCTACAATCTGGATCCACTCGCGGATCTTGGTGCCGCTGGGGCAATTGGAACCGCAGGGCGCTATCTTCTTTTGCTGCTGCGGGCGCAGATTAGATGCCTGGGTGGCCGCCGCGCCGCCGGTGGTCCGCAGGGGCTTCTTCTTCTTCGGTTTCTTCAAAAGGCCCATTCTCTACCGCCTTTCCTCTCAACGGAAAACGGTTGGCCGCCTTGCACAATCAGCCCGTGCTAAAAGTCGCAAGCCCCTGGGGCGATGCCCCAGGGGCCTGGTGTTGCTACTGTGCGTCCGGGCTGTCCGGAGGCAAAACGATGTAGCTGCCGCCGACGTAGGAATAAGTGCAACGCCCCGAATCAATTAACTGCCTGATGGCTTTCTTGCAGAGCTTCTTGTCGCACTCTTCCTCGCCGAATTTCTCCTTCATGGCCTTGGTCAGGTCCATGGCCTTGAGGTTGCGCTTGCCGTGATACTCCTTGACCATTGCGTACATGGCCTCGGCCACTTGATCTTCACTTGCACTCATGGCGCTCTCCTACTTGTGGCGCAACTGGGCCGACCGCTTGAAGGTCTCGCCGGCGTGAGTGAAGTCGTCGATGTGGTACTTGGTAAACGGGATGCCGGTGAGCTCGAAGAACTGCGGCCAGCCAATCCTCTCGATCCACTCGCCCACGCGCTCGAACTTGCGGGCATGTTTGGCGTAGGTCTCGACGATGTTTTTCACCGCCTTGACCACCGTCGGCCAGCGCGGCGGCTCGTTAGGAATGTAAGGGATGGCCAGCTTGGAGAACATCGGCTCATGCCGTGCGTTGCTCACCTTGCCGCCCACCCACACGGACAATCCGTCCATCTCGGGATCGTTCAGGGTCATGGCCGGGCAAACCGTGTAGCAGTTGGCGCAGAACATGCACTGCTCCTCGATCACCTCGACCGACTGCTTGCCGTCGACCGTGGCGGTGCGGATGGCGCCGGTCGGGCACGCAGACACCGTGGAGGGAATCTCGCACTGGGCCCTCATCTGGTCGTGGTTGATCTCGGGAGCGCGCCGGTGAACGCCCAGAAGCGCGATGTCCGAGCAGTGCACCGCGCCGCACATGTTCAGGCAGCAGGCGAAGGCGATGCGGAGCTTGGCCGGCAGCTTCATCTCCTCGAAGTACGGGAACAGCTCGTCCATCACCGACTTGACCACGCCGGAGGCGTCGGTGGCCGCCGAGTGGCAATGCACCCAGCCCTGGGTGTGGACGATGTTGGTGATCGAGGGGCCCATGCCGCCCACCGGGAAGCCTTCTTTCTTCAGCTTGGCGATGCAGGGCTCGATCTTGCTCTCGTCGGTGATCAAAAACTCGACGTTGTTGCGGCTGGTGTAGCGCAGGTGGCCGCCGCAGAACTCGTCGGCGATGTCGCAAAACAGCCGGATGCTTTCGATGCTGGCCAACCGGGGGGTGGCAGCCCTGACGGACCACAGCTTGTCGCCGGACTCGGCCACGTGCAGCAAGACTCCCGGTTTGACGATCTCGTGGTACTTCCATTTCCCGTAGTTCTTCTTGATGATCGGCGGAAGGAAGTCCTGGTAGTGCGGGGGACCGATGTCGGTTTTCCGGTTTTTCATGTCGACTGCCATTGTGTGTCCTCCTTTATTCCTCTTCTTCCGCTTCGAAGAAGATGTACGGATTGGTGCGCGGCTGAATAACCATCTCGGGGACGGGATCCAGCCCGATCTGCTCCAGGAAGTTACCCATGCCGATCCGCTGGATGAACTCGCCGACGCGCTCGCGGTTCTTGCCGTGCTCGCCCCACAGGTCCCAGATGGCCTCGGCCAGTTCCTTGAGATCCTCGTAGGGGGGCTCCATTTTCAGGAAGGGAACCATGACGGAGGAGAGCAGAGCCCCGCCGATGATGGGCGCCTTGGAACCCAGCAGGATGGTGGCGCCGCGGTCTTTCCCGGGAGCCAGCGCCTTGGGCATCACGTTGATGCAGTGCATGCACTTGACGCAGTTCTTGTTGTCGATGGAAAGTTTCTTGCCGTCCCACTTCATGCAGCGGGTGGGACAGCGCTCGACCACGTCTTTTTGCATGTCGAACTTGCCGCTCTCGGCGTACTCGGCGACGGCCGCGTCGTCCTGCTGGATGTCGTCACGCCAGGTGCCGATGATGGACATGTCCGAGCGGGCGACCGAAGCGACACAGTCATTGGGACAGCCGGCGAACTTGAACTTGTACTTGTACGGGAAGGCCGGCCGGTGCAGTTCGTCCTGGAAGGTGTTAGTGATGTCATGGCAGGCGGCCATGGTGTCGTAGCAGGCCCATTCGCAGCGGGCCATGCCGCAGCAAGCGCTGGGTGTCCGCACGTCCGAACCCGAGCCACCCAGGTCGAACCCGATCTCGGTCAGGTCGGCAAAGGTGGGCTCCAGGTCTTCGGTGGCGCAACCCAGCAGAACCATGTCGCCGGTGGAGCCGTGCATGTTGGTGACACCCGAACCGTGCTTTTCCCAGATGTCACAGACCTTGCGCAGGATCTCGGAGGTGTAGAACCAGCCCGACGGCTGGTTTACCCGCAGGGTGTGGAAGTGCGCGACCTGGGGGAACTCCTCGGGGAGGTCGTTGTAGCGGCCGATCACGCCGCCGCCGTAACCCATCACGCCCACGATACCGCCGTGCTTCCAGTGGCCGATCTTGTCATTATAGGAGCGCTCCAAAACGCCCAGCAGATCGTTGGCCCGTTCTCCGGCCCTTCCGTTGAGCTTGGCGCTTTTCTTGATCTCCTTGACAAAGCTCGGCCAAGGGCCCTTCATTAGTTCGTCAATCTTCGGTGTATCCCTGAGTTTCTCCACCATGGCAGCTCCTTTCGGTGCTAGTAAAAATTATTTATTAGCGAATTCGTCACGACGAAAACCAGCACGAGGATGTTCGCTCACCTCAGTATCGAGTATTCGCCTAAGGGCACCCATGTCAACGACAAAATTTGAATGGATCCGATAAATTCTATTGATGCCCCCATCTCGGACCCCCAAATACAGCATGAAAAACCCGGACTCTATCGGCTCACTAATTGTAACCTGTTACATTCCAGCCAGTTGCGCCGGTACCTATATAAACGTATTTTCATATAGCCTGGAAACAATATTGGATTAGCTTATCAAATCAGCTTGACAACCTTCCGGAATTTCGCTAGAAATATATCTCGTTTCGAGCGCCGGGCCCGTACTCGGTCATGGGGTGTCAATAAGCAATGGAATTACATCAACTACGGTGTTTTTTGGCTGTAATCGAAGAGGGTGGCTTCAACCGGGCCACCACCCGGCTGCACATCACCCAGCCGGCACTGTCTTACCAGATCAAGCAATTGGAAGGGGAGCTGGGAACTCCCCTGTTCCACCGTAGACCGGGGGGGGTTTCCCCCACGGAGGCTGGGCGGGTTCTTTCCCTCCACGCGCGTTCGGTAATAGAATCGGTCCGCAAAGCCAAGCGTGCGGTGGAGGAGCTGGCCGAGGGCGTGGTGGGCGAGATCCGCATCGGGACGGTCAACAGCGTGGGCATCCATTTCCTGCCCCACGTTCTGTGGAGCATCCGGGAACGCTACCCAACCATCCGTCCTTCGGTGCTGTACCGACGCTCGGACACCATCTTAGACGCCCTTCTGTCGGGAAGAATCGACCTGGCCATGGTGGCCGACCCGAAGTCCGACCGGCGACTGCGCATGGAGACCATCATTGAGGAGAAGGTTTCGCTGGTTTGTGGACGTTCACATCCTTTCTTCAGCCGCAAGGCGGTCCGGCCGAGCGAACTCAAGGGGGTTCAATTCGTCTCCCTGTCCTCCGAAAGCCCCACCGGCTCGGCCATTCAGGAGCACCTGGTCCGGCTGGGAGTCAACGTTGAGCCGGTGGTTTCCACCGATAACGTGGAAACCGTCAAGAAAATGGTGGAAGTCGGGCTGGGAGTGGCTTTTCTGCCCGATATGGTCACCGCTTCGGACGTTTCCTGCGAGGCCCAGGCCTCGGGCAAACTGGCCAGGATCGACGTGGGCCCGCCTCTGACCCGCCGCATCGTATTGGTAACATGGAAGAACTTCGAAATGAGCCGCGCCACCAAGGTATTCATCGACGAACTCCGCCTCCACGGAACCCGCTGGAAGGGCTGCCTGGACGTCAAGGCCAGCTAACGCAACACATCAACAAATTTTATCGACATCATTGAAATTATCATCTTGACATAAACCCCGGGGACAAAGACCTTATGGGGGCGAGCCGGTGGATTGCCCTGGCGAAAGAATGCCTGTCAGCGGAGGAGATTGCCTTGATGCCTATTTGTGGAGTGGTGCTAGAAAATTTTTATAAGCAGCATATCAATCAGATCGGCCGAGGAGCCGAGGAGGTGACGAATGCCTAGTTTTGTGAACCCGGACAAATGTGACGGGTGCAAGGCGCTCGACAAGACCGCCTGCCAGTACATCTGTCCAAACGACCTGATGGTGCTGGAGAAGGACAAGATGAAAGCCTACAACCGGGATCCCTCGCAGTGCTGGGAGTGCTACAACTGCGTGAAGATCTGCCCGGTGGACGCCATCGACGTCCGCGGCTACGCCGACTTCGTACCCATGGGAGCCTCGGTGGTCCCCATGCGGTCGACCGATGCCATCATGTGGACGGTGAAATTCCGCAGCGGACAGATCAAGCGGTTCAAGTTCCCCATCCGCACGACCCCGGAAGGCAAGGCGGAGCCCGCCGGTGGATATTCGACCGAACCGTCCCTGGATGGTCCCGCTTTATTCACCGAGCCAGACTCCCTCGGCCTCGCCGATGTGTGGAAGAAGTAAGGAGGCAGCCATGAAGAACTACGAAACCGTCGAAGTCGAAACTGATCTGCTTATCTGCGGCGGCGGAATGGCGGCGTGCGGTGCCGCCGTCGAAGCTGCCTACTGGGCGAAGAAGAACAACCTCAAGGTGGCCCTGGTCGACAAGGCCGCCACCGACCGCTCCGGTGCGGTGGCCATGGGTCTTTCGGCCATCAACCAGTACGTCGGTCTCAAGGACGGCGAGAACACCATCAACGATTACGTCGACTACGTCCGCAACGACCTGATGGGCATCACCCGCGAGGACCTGGTGGCCAGCATCGCCCGCCACGTGGACTCCACCGTGCACCTGTTCGAGAAATGGGGCCTCCCCATCTGGAAGGACAAGGACGGCGGCTATGTCCATGAGGGTCGCTGGCAGCTGATGATCAACGGCGAGTCCTACAAGGTGGTGGTGGCCGAGGCGGCCAAGAACGCCCTGGGCGTCGACAACTTGTACGAGCGCGTGTTCATCCACGAACCGCTGATGGACGGCGACCGGTGCGTCGGCGCGGTGGGGTTCTCGGTCCGCGAGGACAAGTTCTACGTGTTCAAGGCCCGGGCGGTCCTGGTGGCCATGGGCGGCGCCGTCGGCGTGTTCCGGCCGAGGTCCATCGGCGAGGGCGCCGGCCGCGCCTGGTATCCTCCCTTCAACTCCGGTGCTTCGGCCTACTTCACCCTGAAGGCCGGCGCCGAGATGACCTGCCAGGAAGTGCGCTTCATCCCGGTGCGCTTCAAGGACGCCTACGGCCCGGTGGGTGCGTGGTTCCTGTTGTTCAAGTCCCGCGCCACCAACGCCCTGGGCGAGAACTACATGCAGACCCGCCGTCCGGAGTTGGAGAAGTGGGCTCCCTACGGCATGGTCAAGCCGGTGCCCGCCAATTTGAGAAACTGGCTGATGATGCTCGACGTGATGGAAGGCAAGGGCCCCATCTACATGCAGACCGCCGAAGCCATCAAGAACATCGCCGAGAGCGAGAGCGATCCCAAGGCCGCCAAGAAGAAGCTCAAGGAGCTCGAGGCCGAGGCCTGGGAGGACTTCCTGGACATGACCATCTCGCAGGCCATCCTCTGGGCAGCCACCGACATCCAGCCCGAGGAAAAGGCCTCCGAGATCGCCGCGGCCGAGCCGTACTTCATCGGCTCCCACTCCGGCGCTTCCGGCGCCTGGGTGAGCGGCCCGGAAGACCTGGCACCCTCCGAGTACTTCTGGGGCTATGAGAACATGTCGACGGTCAAGGGCGTGTTCTGCGCGGGCGACGCCTCCGGCGCCTCCTCGCACAAGTTCTCCTCCGGCTCGCACGCCGAGGGGCGCATCGCCGCCAAGGCGGCCATCCGATTCCTGGTGAAGGAGAACCCGCCGAAGCCCGCTATCGATGCTTCGGTGATCAACAAGCTCAAGGAAGAATGCTACCAGCCGCTGAAAACCTACGAAGAGAACGTCGGCAAGACCACCCAGGCGGACGTCAACCCCAACTACATCCTCTGGCGGCCGTTCATGCAGCGCCTGCAGAAACTGATGGACGAGTACGCCGGCGGCGTGACCGCCCAGTTCTCCACCTCCAAGGCCAACCTGGACCGGGCGCTGGAGCTTCTGGCCATGCTGAAGGAAGACGCCGAGAAGCTGGGCGCGGAGGACGACCACGACCTGATGCGCTGCTGGGAGAACAAACACCGCATGTACCAGGCCGAGGCTCACGTGCGCAGCATACTCTTCCGCGAGGAAACGCGCTGGCCCGGGTACTACTTCCGCTCCGACTTCCCCAAGATGGATAAGGAGTGGGAGTGCTTCGTCAACTGCAAGTACGACGCCAAGACCGGCGAATGGGAAATGAAGAAGATTCCCATCAAGAAGATCTTCTAGTACGGTAATACCGATGCAGCAAAAAACCAATCCCCAGGCGCCCGAGCGGCGCCTGGGGATTGCCTTATAACCTTGGGGGAAGCATGTTCGGCACGAAAGACAAATTGCGTTGTCCGCACTGTGGCTCGGTGTTGCGGCCCTTCGAGGTGCCGGAACAGACCAACTGGGGACAGGGAGTCCAGTGGGCCTGCTTCAACGATGATTGCCCTTACTACCAGGACGGCTGGAAGTGGATGTGGGAGCGATACTCGGTGAAGGCCTCCTACCGATACCGGGTGACCGACCCCAAAACGTGCAAGTCCTCACCGCTGGCGGTGTGGTCCAGGACGGCCGTGCTAGATCGGATTATTAATGATGAAGAACAAAAACAGTGATCAGTCCATCGAGCTGCCCTACGGGTTGCGCGACAAGCGGCAGTTGAAGATAGACGAGCGCTTCCAGTTCGACTGCCACGACCAGCTCGACTGCTTCACCTGCTGCTGCGCCGACGTCAACATCCTGCTCACCCCCGTCGACGTGCTGCGCCTTTCCCGGCGGTTGGGAATGTCCACCACCGACTTCCTCGGCCAGCACACCATTACCCCCGTCACCAAGGACCTGCACCTGCCGGTGGTGATGCTGAAGATGAACGACGATCCCGGCAAGACCTGCCCCTTCGTCGACAAGACCAAGGGCTGCACGGTCTACGAGGACCGGCCGTGGTCGTGCCGCATGTACCCGCTGGGCATGGCCCTGCCGCCGGCGCGGGCGGGGGTGGAGCCCGAACCGATCTATTTTTTGTTCGAGGACGATTTCTGCCACGGCCGCCGGGAGAAAAAAGAGTGGACCGCCGGGCGGTGGCTTGCAGACCAGGGCATCACCGCCCGGGAAGAACTGGAGAAGGGATTCTATGAGGTAGTCTCCCATCCCTGGTTCATCGGCGGCCGGCAGCTGGATCCCAAGCGGTTGGAGATGTTCTACATGGCCAGCTTCGACCTGGACACTTTCCGCCGCTTTGTCTTCTCCTCCACGTTCCTGGCGCGCTTCGATCTCGGGGAGGATTTCGTGGAAAAAATGCGCAACAGCGACGAGGAACTTCTGCGCTTCTCACCCCGCTGGCTGCGCTTCGCCCTTTTCGGCGAACCCACCATTAAGGCCAAGGACAACCAGTCCGGGAGGAATTCATGAACGCAGCCGCACAAAAGCCCCTTCTGGTCGTTGGAGCTGGCATCGCCGGCGTCTCGGCCGCCCTGGAGGCAGCCGAAGCCGGCCAGGAAGTGGTACTGGTGGAACGCGGCCCGGCTATCGGCGGCCGGGTGGTGCGCAACCTCCACTACTTCCCCAAGCTCTGCCCACCCACCTGCGGCATGGAGATCAACATCCGCCGGCTGGAGCGCAACCCGCGGGTGCGCGTCGTCACCGGAGCGCGGGTGACCCAGGCGTCCCGCTCGGGCGACGGCTGGTCGGTGACCATCACCCACGCCCCCCGTTACGTCAGCTCACGCTGCACCGCCTGCGACGAATGCTCCAGGGTCTGCCCGGCCAAGGTGCCCGACCCCCACAACCTGGGCATGCTGGAGGTTCCGGCCATCCGGCTACCTCACCCGGATGCCTGGCCGCGGATCTACACGCTGGACCGCAACGCCTGCCCCGCCGGCTGCACCCAGTGCGTGGAAGCGTGCAAGTTCGACGCCATCAACCTGGACGCCACCGAGCAGACCGAAGAAATCCAGGCCTCCACGGTGATCCTGGCCACCGGCTGGCAGCCTTACCCCCTGGAGAAACTCGAGGAACTGGGCGGAGGGAAAATCCCCGACGTGATCTCCAACGTGCAGATGGAGCGCCTGGCCTCCCCCACCGGACCCACCGGCGGAAAGATCCAGAAGCTCTCCGACGGCCAGCCGCCCAAGCAGGTGGCCTTCGTCCAGTGCGCGGGCTCGCGGGACGTCAAGCACCTGCCCTACTGCTCGGCGGTATGCTGCCTGGCCTCGCTCAAGCAGGCCATCTACGTACGCGAGCAACTCCCCGACAGCGAAGTGACTATCTACTACATCGACCGACGCGCACCCGGACGCAACGAGGACCTGCTCACCAGAGTCGCCGGCATGGACGGGGTCAAGCTGGTCAAGGGCAAGGTGGGCGAGATCGAAAAAGGAAGCAGCGGGCTGACCCTGCGGGTCGAAGACGTGGAGTCGGGCAAGCTCACCGACGCCTCCGCCGACCTGGTGGTCCTGGCCACCGGGATGATGTCCAGCCTGAAGGACGCCGGCGCGCCCTTCGACATCAAGCTGGACGACGACGGCTTCGGCCTGGACAACCCCGAGTCGGGATTATTCGTCGCCGGCGTGGCCCGGCGTCCCGAGGACGTCGCCGCTTCGGTGCGTGACGCCACCGGCACCGCGGCCAAGGCCATTGCCGCAGGAAGGAGGGCGTGATGGAAAAGGTGGGATGTTTCCTGTGCACCGGCTGTGACATCGGTGCGGCCTTCAAAACCGAGGGCCTGGAGGAGATCGCCAAGGAAACCGGCGCGACCTCTTTCGTCACCCACGAGTGTCTGTGCTCCCCGGAGGGAGTCGGGCTGATCCGCAAGGCAGTCGATTCGGGCGAGGTGGATGGAGTACTCATCGCCGCCTGTTCACCGCGGGCCAAGATGGACGAGTTCAAGCTCGACCTCAAGAAGGTGGCGGTCGAACGTATCGGCCTGCGCGAGCTGGTGGCCTGGTCTCACCGGCCCGGCGAAGAAGACACCCAGATGCTGGCGGAGGATTACATCCGCATGGGCACCGCCAAGGTTACCAAGATGGAGCTGCCCAAGCCGCTCGAGGAGAGCATCGACCAGACCGTTCTGGTGGTGGGCGGCGGCCTGGCCGGCCTGACCGCCGCCAGGGCCTCCGCCGCCCTGGGTCACCCGGTGGTGCTGGTGGAAAAAAGCGACCAGCTGGGCGGCTATCTCGCGGGCGTAAAGGACCTGGTTCCCGAGCACCCGCCTTACGACACCACCCACAAGAACGACATCCAGGATCTGGTCGCCGAGGTGGAGTCCAACGACAAGATCACCGTGCACAAGAGCGCCAGGATCAAGAAGATCGGCAAGCAGCCCGGGCAGTTCGAGGTTGAGCTGGAGGGCGGCGGGAGCTTCAAGGCCGGCGCCATCGTTCAGGCCACCGGCGCCAAGCCCTACGACGCTTCAAAACTCGAACACCTGGGCTTCGGAAAATCGCCGGACGTGATCACCTCCCGGCAGCTGGAGGAGATGATCCTCGCAGGCGAACTGCAGCGTCCCTCCGACAGCCAGGCCCCCGGACGGGTGGTGTTCATCCAGTGCGCGGGCTCGCGCGACGAGAATCACCTGCCCTACTGCTCCAGTGAGTGCTGCGCCACCACGCTCAAGCAGGTGTCCGGCATCCGCAAGGACTTCCCCGACGTCGAGTGCGCGGTGATCTACCGCGATCTGCGGGCCCCGGGCCAGTTGGAGCACTTCTACCTGGGCGTGCAGGAAAACTCCGGTGCCATGTTCACCAGAGGCGAGGTCGACTCGGTGAACACCTCCAATGGAAAACTCAAGGTCAACATCAAGGAGAGCCTGCTCGGCAGTGAGGCGGTGCTGGAGGGCGATCTGGTGGTTCTGGCCACCGGCATGGTGCCCAACTCGGCCGACGGCGAAGCCATCCGCCAGCTGGCCGACGCCCGGATGCGCATAGAGAAAAAGGAGTCCGACACCCAGGTGGCCGAGGGCAAGAAGCTGGAGGAAAAACTGAAGCACCACGACGGCACCGAGATCCTCAACCTGCAGTACCGCCAGGGCCCGGACATGCCGGTGCTGAAGTACAACTTCCCCGATTCGCACTACATCTGCTTTCCCTACGAATCCCGCCGGACGGGCATCTACGCCGCCGGCGCGGTTCACGCGCCCATGGACGCCGCCCAGGCCCGCGAGGACGGCTGGGGAGCGGCCATGAAGGCGGTGCAGTGCATCCAGGCCATGAACCGCAGCGAGGCGGTGCATCCCCGCGCCGGGGACACCTCGGTGGCCGACTTCTTCCTGCAGCGCTGCACCCAGTGCAAGCGCTGCACCGAGGAGTGCCCCTTCGGAGCCCTCAACGAGGACGCCAAGGGCACCCCGGAGTACAACCCCCTGCGCTGCCGCCGCTGCGGCATCTGCCTGGGCTCCTGCCCCGAGCGGATCATCTCCTTCCCGGAGTATTCGGTCGACGCGGTGGCCTCGATGCTGAAGATCATCGAGGTGCCCGAGGAGGACGAGGAGAAGCCCCGGATAATCGCCTTCATGTGCGAAAACGACGCCTACCCCGCCCTGGACGAGGCCGCCGCCCGGCGGATGCAGTGGAACCCCTGGATCCGGGTCATTCCGGTGCGCTGCCTGGGCGCGGTGAACGTGGTCTGGATCGCCGACGCGCTGTCGCGGGGCATCGACGGCATCCTGCTGCTGGGCTGCAAGAAAGGCGACGACTACCAGTGCCACTACATCCGCGGTTCGGAACTGGCCGAGTACCGCATGGAGAACGTAAAGGAAACCCTGGAACGGCTTACCCTGGAGTCGGAGCGCGTGCGGATCCTCGAAATAGCCCGCGACGAGTACGCGCGCATTCCCGAGATATTCGAGGAATTCGCCGAGAAAATCGAAGAAGTGGGAGCCAACCCCTACAAGGGCTGGTAAGCGGAGGTGCACCATGGCTGAAGAGATACTCCCATCCGCAGAATTCAGGGCGCAGCTGAAAAAGCGCGGCGGCGCCACCGCCAGCCGGTGCTACCAGTGCGCCACCTGCTCGAGCGTGTGCCAGCTGGCACCGGATGCGGCTCCGTTTCCGCGCAAGCAGATGCACTACGTGCAGTGGGGCCTGGGCGACCGCCTGGCCTCCGACCCGGCGGTGTGGCTGTGCCACTACTGCAACGACTGCACCACCCGCTGCCCGCGGGACGCCAAGCCCGGCGACGTCATGCAGGCCGCCCGGGCGCTTACCGTGGAGACCCTTTCCTTTCCCCGCTTCATGGGCAAGCTGGTCGGCCGGGCCAAGGTCACCTGGCCGCTGCTTCTGGGCGTCCCCTTCGCCTTCTGGGTGATCGTGCTCTACGCCATCAACGGCCTGACCATCCCCCCGGAGCCGCTGGTCTATGACCAGCTGGTCCCCCACTGGCTGATTTACGTGGTGTTCTTCCCGGTGACCGGCTTCGTGCTGCTGGCCGCGCTGATAAGCGGCCTGCGCTTCTGGAAGCTGATCGGCAAGAACCAGGAGCGCTCCGGCTCGTTTTTAGGAAACCTGATACCCGCAGCCATCGAGGTGGGCGTCCACAGCCGTTTCGCCAAGTGCTCCACTTCCGGCTCGCGCCGCTGGGGGCACTTCTTCCTGATGTGGGGCTTCATCGGCGCGCTGATCGCCACCACCCTGGCCATCATCGCCCTGTACCTGATCGGCACCTACCCGCTGCCGCTGGATCACCCCTTCAAGTTCGTCGGCAATATCGCCGCCCTGCTGCTGTTGATCGGCGGGATCTGGCTGTGGGTCAACCGCCTGCGAGGCGGGGAACAGTCCGGGACCACCACCGCCTTCGATAATTTCTTCCTGTACGTGGTTCTTTTGGTGATCTTCACCGGGATCTTCACCGAGATCGGCCGCTTCTGGTTCCCGCCGGCGTTGGCCTGCTGGATCTACATCGTGCACCTGACAACGATACTTACCATGTTCGTGACGTTCCCGTACTCCAAGTTCGCTCACATCATTTACCGTACCCTGGCCATGGTGCACGAGCGCATGGCCGGGCTTAAAACCGGCAAATAGAGTATCTATTAACCAAGGAGGTATTTCATGAGCCAGCTTGTCAATCCACACGGAAGCAAGGAGTTGAAGCCTCTCCTGCTGGAGGGGAAGGCCAAGGAAGAAGAGATAAAGAAGGCCAAGGATCTGAAAAAAGTCCCCATGACCACCCGCGAAACCTCGGACCTGATCATGATGGGCATCGGCGCCTTCACTCCCCTGGACGGTTTCATGGGCAAGGAGGACTGGAAGGGCGTCTGCGACGAGATGGTCATGCCCTCCAAGCAGGGGCTGTTCTGGCCGATTCCCATTACCTTGTCGGCGGAGAAGGCCCTGGCCGATTCCATAAAGGAAGGCGAGGAAGTGGCCCTGTGGGACACCGAGACCGACTCGCTGATGGGCACCATGAAGGTCACCGAGAAGTACGTAATCGACAAGGAGCACGAGTGCCAGAAGGTCTTCACCACCACCGATGACAACCACCCCGGGGTGAAGAAGGTAATGGGCCAGGCGGACGTCAATCTGGCCGGCCCGGTCAAGGTGCTCTCGGAGTCCTACTACCCCGAGATGTTCGCGAACATCTACCAGCGCCCCGCCGACGCGCGCAAGATCTTCGAGAAGCGCGGCTGGGACACCGTGGCGGCGCTGCAGCTGCGCAATCCCATGCACAACTCCCACGCCTACCTGGCCTGGATCGCCATCGAGGTCTGCGACGGCGTGTACATCCACCAGCTGGTGGGCAAGCTCAAGCCCGGCGACATCCCCGCCGAGGTCCGGGTGAAGGCCATCGACGCCCTGGTGGACAACTACTTCCGCAAGGAAAGAGTGGTCCAGGGCGGCTACCCCATGGAAATGCGCTACGCCGGCCCGCGCGAGGCCCTGCTGCACGCGGTCTTCAGGCAGAACTACGGCTGCAGCCACCTGATCGTCGGCCGCGACCACGCCGGGGTGGGCGACTACTACGGCCCCTTCGACGCCCAGAAGATCTTCCACCAGCTCCCCAAGAACGCGCTCGAGCTGAAGCCCCTGCCGCTGGACTGGACCTTCTACTGCTACAAGTGCGGAAGCATGGCCTCGATGAAGACCTGCCCGCACGAGGAGAAGGCCACCATCGACGACAACGGCAACCACACCGGCGGCGCCCGGCTGCTGCTCTCCGGCACCATGCTCAGAAAGATGCTCTCGGAAAACAAGCCGGTGCCCCCGCAGTTCTCCAAGCCCGAGGTGATCAAGATCCTGCAGGAGTACTACGCCGGTCTGGACGAGAAGGTGGAGGTCAAGCTGCACGGCGCCGCCACCGGCGACGTCAAGAAGAAGTAGTGAGGACCGGACGGCCATGAAAAAGATCGCCATCTTCTACTGCCCGCGCATCCAGGACCACACCTGCATCGCCTGCATGAAATGCTTCAAGGGCATCATCGAGAAGAACGGTGAGTTCGCCCGGTACCAGGAAGACATCCAGCTGGTCTCCCTGACCGACTGCGGCGACTGCCCCGGCAACATCATGCCGCGGGTATCCATGATCATGACCCAGCTTCAGCACATGGGCCTGACCCCCGACGCCATCCACCTGGGGACCTGCATCAAGATGGCCTACGAGCACGGCAACTGCCCCATGGACCCCGACGAGGTCAAGCTCAAGCTCGAAAAAAAGTACAACCGGCCGGTGATCATCGGCACCCACGACTACGTCTAATCTGGTGTGCCTTGACAACCCACCGGATTGGTGGCAAAAATACGTTTCGGTGAAGGAACTTGCCCCCAAGAGGCGCCTGCCCGGCGCGCTGATATTCTCCCTGGCCCTGTGGATCGCCCTGATTCCCCTGTTCTCGGCCATTCACATGACCCTGGTGCCCCACGTCTATTGCGCCGAGCACCGCCACTTCCACGAGGTGGTCACGGCCGGCCAGGCCGCCCCGGCTCAAGACAGAGACCCGGCGACGGCGTCCATTTTCGGCCGGTCGCCGGCTTCCTCGTTGACCACCCTGGAGGAGTGCCCCTTCGCCGATCTGGCCATTCGCCAGGGAATGATCGCTTCCCGGTGGCTGCCACCCACTCTTTTCGACCATCCCGCCCTTCAGCCCCCCCGGGTACCTAACGCACATATCCTCTGGCTGTTACTGGACCGGGCCCCCAAGCATTCCCCTCCTCTCCGCATCGCCTGAGTGCAGCCCGGCTCGCCTGCGACACCGCAGGCCATCTTTTTTCAGGAAAGGTTGGAGAAAACCATGAAAACACGCAGTTGCCTGTGTCTTGCAACCATTGTCCTGCTCGCCGCCTTCCCGGCCTGGGGGCAGGCGGAGGAGGAGCTCAAGGAAAGAATCAAGAAGCTCGAGGAGAAGCTCGAGCAGATCTCCGGACAGGTGGAGCAGAGCGAGCTGGAGAAGCTGGTCCAGGAGGCCGAGGCGGAGTCCAAGGCGCCCGATGAGGAGGTCCGGCCGGAGGAGCGGGAGTTTCTGTGGGGCGCCCTGGCGCTGCAGAAGCTCAACCCGGAGATCTCCATTTCCGGCGACATCGTGGCCGGGATTGTCATCGACGAAAAGAAGTTCTACGCGGGCGACGGCGAGCGCGGCGGCATGCCGCTTAGGGAAGTCAGCCTGACCGCCCAGCACGTGCTGGACCCCTACTCGATGTTCAAGGGGGCCATCAACTTCACCCCCTGGCCCGACGAGGGCGTGGACGTGGAGGAGTTCTACATCACCTGGTTCGGATTGGTTCCATCACTTTCCTTCACCATCGGCAGGTTCAGGCACAACTTCGGGATCTTGAACCGCTGGCACGAGCACGACCTCGACCAGGTCAACTACCCCCTGGCCATGAACCTGGTCCTGGGCGAGGACGGTCTCAACCAGACCGGCGTGTCGATCAAGTGGTTCATGCCGCCCCTGTGGGCCCACGCCAACGAGCTGACCCTGGAGATCACCGACGGCGAGAGCGAGACCCTGTTCGCCGGCGAGTTCTTCACCGTGCCCACCGCCATGCTGCACTTGAAGAACTACTACGACCTCTCCGAGAGCACCTACCTGGAGTTCGGCCTCACCGGCATGTTCGGCTTCAACAACCGGCGCGGCTATCTGGCCAACGAAGGAGACACCATGCTGACCGACGACCCCTGGCGCCAGACCATCGCCGCCGGGGCCAACCTGACCATCTACTGGTCGCCGCCCCAGCGGGCCAAGTACCGCTCCTTCACCTGGAGGACCGAGTTCTACTACGTGAACATGGAGCTGCCCACGGACGAAAAACAGGACTCCTGGGGCTTTTACTCCTACATCGACTACCAGCTCAACGCCCGCTGGTTCTGCGGGGTGCGCTACGACATGGCCCTTCCCACCATCCGGGGCGGCAACGACGACCTGGCCTGGGACGTGGTCCCCTACATAACCTTCTGGCAGAGCGAGTTCGTCTACCTGCGCCTGGAATACAGCCACGGCGAGGAGATCCCCTACTTCACCCCCGACGGACTTCTGGCCCGCCGGACGGACAACCGGGTCCTCTTGCAGATCGACTTCGCCGCCGGTCCGCACAAGCACGAGAAGTACTAGGTTTGGAGGATAGAGAGATGAAGACCAAGACAATACTAGTCAGCCTGGCCCTGGCGCTCTATGCATTCGCCGCGCCCAGCCTTGCCCGGGCCGAGAAGAAGATAAACGTGGTGGTCACCTGCTCGGCCTACCAGTCCATCGCCGAGTACGTCGGCGGGGACAAGGTCGCGGTGACCCACATCGTCAAGGGCTACCAGGACCCCCACATCGTCCGTCCCAAGCCCTCTCTGGCGGTCGAGCTGAGCACCGCGGACGTGTTCGTGGCCACCGGGATGGACCTGGAAATGTGGGCCCCGGCGCTGGTGAACCAGTCCAACAACCCCGAGATCCGCAGCGGGCAGAAGGGCTACGTGTCCGCCAGCGCGGGGATGAAGATCATCGAGACGCCCGTCACCGTCAGCCGCGCCGAGGGGGACGTGCATATCTTCGGCAACCCGCACATACACACCAGCCCGCTCAACGGCAAGGTCATCGCCGAGAACATCTACGTGGGACTTTCCAAGGTCGCCCCGCAGCACGCCGACTTCTTCGCTCAAAACCTGAAGAAGTTCAAGAACGAGGTGGACGAGCGCACCTTCGGGAAGGAGCTTGTCAAGATGCTGGGCGGCAAGGTGCTGACCAACCTGGCCCTGCGCGGCAAGCTGATACCCTTCTTGGAGAAGAAGCAATACAAGGGCAAGCCGCTGATCGACTACCTGGGCGGCTGGATGAAGCAGGCGCTCCCGCTGCGGGGCAAGAAGGTGGTCTCCTACCACAAGAACTGGAGCTACTTCTCCCAGATCTTCGGCGTGGAGGTCGTCGAGTACATGGAGCCCAAGCCGGGAATCCCGCCCACACCCGGGCACGTGGTCAACGTGATCAACAAGATGAAGGAGCTGAACATCAAGGTGATGCTGGTCGCGAACTATTTCGACGTCAGCCGGGTGCGCAAGGTATCGGACAAGGTCGGCGCCATTCCGGTGATCGTGGGCCTGGCCCCGGGAGGCCAGGAAGGGATGAACACCTTTTTCGATCAGTTTGACATCTGGATCGAGGGGCTGAACAAGGCATTCGGAGAGGTTGACCAGAAGCCTTCCTGACCAAAGGAGCACCATGGGCTTTTTCGACTTGATGGCGGCACCCTTCGCCGAGTGCCTGATCCTGGTGGGGATCCACACCTATCTGGGCATTCACGTGCTCAAGCGCCGGGTCATCTTCGTCGACCTGGCCCTGGCCCAGATCGCCGCCCTGGGAACCACGGTCGGCTTCGTGTTCGGCATCATGCCCGAGACCAACGCGGCGCTCCTGTTTTCGATGGCCTGCACATTCGTGGGGGCGGCGGTCTTCGCCATCACCCGGCTACGCAACGACAAGGTGCCCCAGGAGGCCGTCATCGGCCTGGTATACGCGCTCACCTACGCCGTGGCGCTCCTGGTGGTGGAAAAGACCCAGGGGGCCGAGCATCTCGCGGATATCCTGGTGGGCAGCATCCTCTGGGTTAAATGGACCGACGTGGCCGCCGCCGGCGGGGCCTACCTGTTCATCGGCATGATCCACTACCACTTCCGCGACAAGTTCCTGTTGATTTCGAACTACCCCGAAAAGGCCTACCGGCAGGGCATGCGGGTGCGGGCCTGGGACTTCTTGTTCTACGTGACCTTCGGCTTCGTGATCGCCTTCTCGGTCAAGGTGGCCGGGGTGATCCTGGTATTCGTCTTCCTGGTAGCCCCGGCCATCATGGCCTTCATGATCACCGACCGCCTGCTCTACCAGCTGCTGATCGGCTGGGGAATAGGAACCCTGGTTACCGTGATCGGGCTCTACCTCTCCTACGTGGTGGACCTGCCCAGCGGGCCCAGCGTGGTGAGCTTCTATGGCGTCACCCTGGTCGCCGGCGCGCTGATCGTCTACCTGGTCAAGACCCGGAACAAGCTTAAGGCATTGAGGGCCATCTCCTCCGGAATCGCCGTGACTTGCATAGTCGGAGCCATGCTCTACTACGGCGCCGGGTGGCTGGCCACCACCGACCTGGCCGTCAGCGAGGACATGCAACGCGTGGAGGACAGCCTCGAGCGCGACGAGGCGGCCGTGGCCGCCCGGGAGAAGAAAGACGCCTGCAAGGACACCGCCATCCTGGAAGCCGCCACCCGCGGCTGCGTGGGGCCGGGGAAGATCGAGCGCTACGTCTCCCTCGACGATGCCCAGGCCCGGCTGGAATTCACCCGCATCAAGCTCGGTGAGAGCAAGAAGAAAGGCCTGGGCTTCCTCCTGATCCTCCTCTCGGATCCGAAAACCCCCATGTTCTACCGCTCGGAGGCGGTCGGCTTGCTCAAGGAAGCCGTCGGCGAGGATTTCGGTTATGATCCCGACAAGGATCTCGCCAGCAACTCGGAAGCGCTCAAGTCGATCTGCCGGCGTCTCCAGGCGGTGAAACGAGGAGAACGTTAGGAAGTGGAAGAAGAGCTCCGCCTCAAGCCCATCGGCGTGATCCACTCGCCCTACCGCGAGCCCGGGGGGACGCCGATCCAGGCCGCCTTCGGAGGGGACGTCCGTGGGGAGGTCGAGGTCTTTTCGGAATACGCCGAGGCTCTCGACGATCTGGAGGGATTCGAGCGGATCTACCTGATCTACTGGCTTCACCGGTCCCGCTCCTTCCGGCTCAAGGTGGTGCCCTACCGGGACACGGTGGTGCGTGGGCTGTTCGCCACCCGTGCGCCCAACCGGCCCAACCCTGTCGGCCTTTCGATTGTCCGGCTGGCCGGACGGGAGGGCAACCGGCTGCAGGTGGAGGGGGTGGATATCCTGGAGGGCACGCCGCTTCTGGATATCAAGCCCTACATCCCCCTGGTGGATTCCCACCCCGACTCGAGGTCCGGCTGGTTCGGAGCCGGAAGGGAAAACCGAAAGGTGGCCGACGGGCGCTTCCACCAGGCCGAGGCCGTCCGGATCAACAAGGACGAGGTTGTGCTCCGGCTGGGGATCCGCGGCTGCCTCGAAACCACCGCTCGTTACGTCCGGCAGAAACTTATAGACGATCTCATGGAGGCGACCGCGCCGAATCCCGACGGGGAGGGCGCGGTCGAGTTGCTCACCGAGTTTTTAAAGCAGGTCGACTTCAAGGCCCTGCGCGCCGGCGACGAAGACCTCGCCGGCCAGAAAGAGGCGATCGTCCGGGTACATAGAACACCGGAGGGGGTGGGATGGCTCAAAATCTAGCGGATTGTTAATATGATGATCGCGGGAGAAGAAAAAATGAAGTCGTACAGATTGTTGGTTGTCCTGTTTGCCCTGGTCTTTGCATCATGCAGTTCCGATTACACGCCGGTTGACGCGGGAGAGGAAATACGGTTGGACGGGGAGGACGGAGGCGACCAGGCCGCCGACGGGGAGGGCGGCTGCATCGACGCCTACCCCGGGCAGGTATTGATCACCGAAATCATGGCGGACCCCGCCGCGGCTCCCGGCCAGCCGGGCCGGTTCATCGAGCTGTACAACGCCGGCTTCGAGATCCTAAAGATGGAAGGCTGGATGCTCTGCGACGGAGTCTCGGAGGTGGAAATCTACCTGGGGGCTGAAACCGAGTTTTTGCCGCAGGCGCACCTGGTGATCGGCTTCGAGGCCGATCCGGGAAGCAACGGCGGCCTGGAGCCGGAGCTGGTCATCGACGGCATCGACCTCTCCCGGGGGCTCGTGTACATCCAGGTCGGCGAAACCGAAGTCGACCGGGTGGACTTCGGCGGCACGGGCTGGAGCATACCCGCCGGGGCCGCGCTGAGCCTGGACCCGGGCAAATACGACTATTTGCAGAACGACAGCCCACAGAACTGGTGCGCGGCCACCGAGACGTACGGCGACGGCGACCGGGGAACCCCGGGGGCCCAGAACACCGCCTGCGTTCCCCCGGAGTGCGGAAACTCCGAGACCGAGCATCCCGAGCACTGCGACGACGGCAAGAACGGGGACGATCTTGACGGCTGCCGGGACGACTGCACCTTCAGCTGCGAAGATCCCCAGGCGGATTGTCAGGACACCGCCGGTGACTGCCGGGGGCCCGCCTGTGAGCCCAACGCTCTCGGGCAGGTGTGCGCGGAGGTGATCGACGACCAGGACCCGCCCGACGACGGCAACCAATGCACCTACGGGGTATGCGACCAGGGCGTGGGCTCCCAGGCCAACCACGAAGACGGCCATCCCTGCGACAACTCCGGCGGGCTGCCCGGCGACTACTGCAAGCAGGGCAGCTGCATCGAGCCGGTGTGCGGCGACGACATCACCGGCCCCCTGGAGCAGTGCGACGACGGCAACAACGATGACGGCGACGGCTGCTCGGCCGACTGCGAGTTCGAGGATTGCGGCAACTCGGAGCTGGACGGCGAAGAGCAGTGCGACGACGGGCGCAACGGGGACGACCTGGACGGCTGCCGGGACGACTGCAAGTACACCTGCTCCAATCCCGATCTGGATTGCCCCGACACCCCGGGCGACTGCCGCTCTCCGGTATGCGTCTCCAACGCCCTCGGCCAGGTGTGCTCCATCCAGATCGACACCTCCGATATCCCCGACGACAGCAATCCCTGCACCAACGACTCCTGCCTGTCGAACGGAATGGTCTCCCACGTGCCGCTCGAAGACGGCACCGCCTGCGACAACCTGTCCGGGCTTTCGGGGGACTACTGCGCCGGCGGACAGTGCATCGACCCGGTCTGCGGCGACGGGATCCAGGGCTCCCTGGAGGCCTGCGACGACGGCGACTTCGACGCCTGCGACGGGTGCCTGCCCACCTGCGAGCTGCACACCAACACCTGCGGAGACGGCTTCACCTGCCCACCCGAGGAGTGCGACGACCAAAACGACCAGACCGGCGACGGCTGCACTCCCCAGTGCGCCGTCGAGAGCGGCACCTGCCCGCCGGAAATGGTGCTGATCCCCGCCGATCCCGCCAACGGCGTTCCGGAGCCCTTCTGCATGGACATCTACGAGGCCTCCCGGGCCGACGCCACCGCCACCCTGATGGGCGCGGACGTGAACAAGGCGGTTTCCCAGGCGGGAGTGATCCCCTGGTACGTGAACCCGATGACCGCCCGCCACTTCGAGCACTTCAAGGCCGCCTGCCTCACCGCCGGAAAACGCATCTGCGAGAAAGAAGAGTTCTACACCGCCTGCAGCCAGGCCGGCCAGAACCTGTTCGTCTTCGGGGACACCTTCGACCGGGAGACCTGCAACTGCGTTGACACCTTCTGCGACGACTACTGCGCCGAGCACGGCATCGATCCCTGCAGCACCGCCTCCAACTGCGGCTATACCTATTACTGCTTCCACGCCACGCCCACCGGTGACTTCCCCGGCTGCACCAACGACTACGACACATTCGACATCTGCGGCAACGCCTGGGAGATCGTTCCTTCGGACGTCGACCCGTTGAACCGGGGATACGAGGTCCGCGGCGGCGCCTTCAACTGCGCCGGCGCCAGAGATCGACTGCAGTGCACCTTCAACGCCACCTGGTACCAGCTGTACGCCGGCTTCCGCTGCTGCCGGGACTACTGACGGGGGTTTTGATGAAGCCAAGAGCGATCGTATTCATACTGGCATCGTTGCTGCAGTATGGCTGCGCCGGCGACGGGGGCGGGCAGGAAGACGGCGGCCAGCCGCCCCAGTGCGAACGCCGGGTGCTGAAGGACGACGTCACCAACGCCCGCGAGATCGGGGGCTATGCGCTCACCGCCGGCGGCTTCGTCGACTGCGGCAAGATCATGCGCGGCGGCCACCTGAGCGGGCTTTCGGACGACGGCTGCCAGGAGTTCTCCGGCCTGGGGATCAAGACGGTGGTCGACCTGCGCATGGAGTCCGAACGGACCCAGTTGCCGGAGGCGGCCTGCGTGACCGATCAGGCCACGGTGATCAATGCGACCCTGCCCAAGCTGAATCCGTCCGCGGACAACTACGTGGCGCTGCTGGACGAAACCGGCACCGTGGCAGCCCTCTTCGGAGCCCTGGGCGAATCCGGCTCCTACCCGGTCTACATCCACTGCATGATCGGCCGCGACCGGGCCAGCACCATGACCGCCCTGGTGCTGATGGCCCTGGGGGCATCCGATCCGACCGTGGTGGACGAGTTCGACCTGAACAACGACGCCGGCGTTTCCGTCGACACCGGTTACATCCAGGCGGTGATCGACGAAGTCAACAACCGCGGCGGAATCGAAACCTACCTGACATCCGTGGGGGCGACCTCCGGCCAACTGGAAGTCCTGCGCTCGGAGGCGATCAAGCCAGAATAAGGAGACGAACGATGAACCCGTGCATCCAGAAGATTGCAATCCTGCTCCTCGCCCAGGTCCTGGTTCTGTGCCCGGGATGCAGCCGGGAGGAAGGAGAGCAGCCGCAGAAGACCACCGTGGAGTTCGAGCCAGATGGACAGCGGAAAGGCCCCGCACCGCCGACGCTGCCCTCAAAGACCGCCGTGGGGGAAATCACCATGACGGTTCTCGAGGACAAGCGCTGCAAGGACCGCAGTTGCATGACCGCACCGGTGATCGGCAAGCTCCAGGCCACCATCAAGGGGCTCAAGGTGAACCGCTGCGACTGGAGCACCCCGGAATGCAAGCAGACATTCGAACGGGAGGGGTTGAAGTACCTGCCCGCATACCTCTTCGACCCGGCGGTGAAAGACCATCCGGACTTTCCGAAGTTGGCCCGGTACCTGGGCCCCACCCCCAAGGGAAAACTGGTGGCGCTCAGGTTCCCGGCCGAGTTCGATCCCCAGGCGGAGATCTGCGACAACGAAAAGGACGACACCGGCAACGGCCTGGTCGACTGCCAGGACCCCGGCTGCAAGAAAAAGGTCATCTGCCGCAAGGAGATCCCCGGCAGGCTGGAGCTTTTCGCCATGTCCCAGTGCCCCTATGGCACCAAGGCGCTGGACTCCATGGGCGAGGTGCTCGACGCCTTCAATCGCAAGATCGATTTCCGGATTCACTACATCGCCCACGAACAGAAAGGCGGATTCAAGTCACTCCACGGGCAGCCGGAGGTCGACGAGAACATCCGCGAGCTGTGCGCCATCAAGCACTACCCCAAGAAATACAAGTACATGGAGTACATCTGGTGCCGCAACAAGAACATAAAGGACAAGAACTGGCGCGCCTGCACCGGCAAGAACGGGATCCGGGAAGAAGTCATCTACAAGTGCTCCACCGGCGAGGAGGGCAAAAAGCTGCTTCGGGAAGACATCAAGATGGCCCAGGAACTGGGCGTCACCGCCAGCCCCACCTGGCTGGCCAACAACCGCTTCGAGTTCCACGCCATCCCCCCGGAGACCATCAAGCAGAACTTCTGCAAGCACAACCAGCTGAAGGGCTGCGAGAAGAAGCTGTCTTCCAAGTCCACCGCTCCCCACGGCGTCTGCAAGTAAAGCTTCAACCCTTCTTCGTCACGCTTTCCCACCAGCGGCGGTTGTTTTTTTGGGCGTAGCTTTCAAGAATGCGCCCGTGGAACATTGAGAAAAGCGCCGGGCGCTCGGAGGGGACGAACATGGTCATATAGAGGTGCACGACCAGGCCGACTAGCACCATGGCCGCCGCGACAAAGTGCGCCGGGATCGACCAGCGCACCACCGCCGTGTCGCCCGGGAAGAAGCGCATTACCAGGCCGCTTAAAATCACCAGGACGGTTCCCACCGCGACCACCAGGCCGAAGAGCTTCTGGCCGGCGTTGTACATATCCTGGGGTGGCAGCTCTTTTTTTGAGCGCAGCAAGATCCGCTTGAGCTTGATCCACAGCCAGGACATGTCGGCGCCTTCGAATTTCAGGTTGCGTAGAAACGGCGCCAGATACCTCTTGAAACCGAATGTTCCGTAGGCCAGCAGAACCACGATCCAGATCATCCCGACGATCACATGCAGCCGGAGCATCGCCTCACGGGATCCGAACAGGGAAAGCATGGCCTGGTTGAACAACCCCGGTGTGACCCGGTACCGATCCGAATTCAGCAGCCCGAAGCCGGTCAGGATCTCGAAGAGCCACACCAGCGCGTTGAACCAGTGGAACCAGACCGCGGCCATGTCCCGCCTTTTGAGGGTGGGCTCGGCCTCGGCGCGGACCTTCTCTTCCTCCTTCTTCAAGGCCAGTTGGCGCAGGAAGGCCGCCCCCTGTCCCAGAAGCGCCAGGCCCATCAGCCCCAGGAATCCGGGCCGGGCCACCTTCTGCAAGACCAGCCCCTCAAGCGGCGGTGCAGTCTTCTTTGGATCGGGCGGGTGCTCCTCGATGATCCGGTCGATCACCTCGTCCTTGCCGGTGTAGGCCACCTGGGGTCGGATGGACACTTCCGGGGTTTCCAGCCGGCGGACCCGGTGGCTAGTCAGGTAGCGCGAAGGCGGGCTCTGGCGGTCGTCCAGATCGCCGAAGATCCGCGCGCCGGCCGGGCAAGTGGTGACGCAGGCCGGCTCCAGGCCGGCGTCCACCAGAGGGGCGCACAGGTCGCACTTCTCGACGATCTTGAGATCCTGCCGGACCATGCGCGCGCCGTAGGGGCAGGCGTCGACGCAGTAACCGCAGCCGATGCAGGTGCCCTGATCAACCCGGATCCGTCCCTGGTCGTCGCGGAAGGTCGCCCCGGTAGGACAGGCGTCCAGGCAGGTGGCCTCCAGGCAGTGGTTGCACATCCCCACGTAGTGGGTGAACGAGAGGGTCTTGGAGCCGGAGACCGGATGCAGGGGCCGGACCCAGTTGCGGACCACTCCCTCGGGAAGATCCCACTCTTCCTGGCAGGCGATCACGCAGGCGCCGCAGCCGACGCAGCGATCCATGTCTATGATCATGGTCTGGCGGGGCATCTCAGCAGCTGTCCTCCAGCTTGACCTTGAAAACGTCCTGGCCCTCTTTCTTCTTGTCCTTGTCCTCGGCGGGCTGGCACGGCTGGGGCCGGTCCCTGGAGGGCGGCGGCGCGATGATGCTGCGCTGGGCCTTGGACTCGTCCGCCTCGCCGGGGATCTCCTTCCCGTCCCGGGTCACCAGCTGCACGAAGTTCACCCGCAAGCCGGTTCCGCCGGTGGCGGGATCCGCCCGGAAGCGGCTGGTCAACACGTTGTCGGACACCCCCCGGGCATGGGCATGACCCAGGACGTGCGACCGGCTCCCGTATCCGTGCACGGTGTAAACCAGGTCGGTGCGTATGGCCGGGGTTGCAAATATCTTGATGGGCCCGGTGCGGAAGCCCTCCCGGTTCTGGAGGTAGACCCGGTCGCCGGAGGACAGGCCCTTGGCCCGGGCCACCGCCTCGTTCAGCCACAAGACGTTCTCCGGCGCCTTGTCCATCAACCGCTTCAAGTTCTGGGTGCGGGCGAAGGAGTGGTAGGGATCGCGGCCGGACACCAGCCGGAACCAGCCGGCCGGGGGCTGCTCCACCGGCTCGAAAACCGGCACCGGATCGTATCCCCTCCGCGACAGGGTGGCCGAGAACAGCTCGATCTTGCCGCTGGGGGTCTTGAAGCAGCCGGGATCGCCCGGCTCCAGGTAGGGCCGCTGCTCGTCAAGGAGGTGGATGCCTTTGCGGGCCAGTTCCGCACAGGTGATCCCCTGCGGCTCCAACCGCGCGTCCAGGTAGCCGGTCACGTCCGGGTGGGTGAAGCAGTCCTTGTGGCCCAGGCGGTGGGCCAGCTGTTGCGCGATCCAGTAGGGGCCCCGGGCCTCAAAGGCCGGCTCCACCGCCGGCTGGCGCAGGGCCAGGAAAGGCCGGGGGTGATCCACCACCGCCAGGATGTCGTCGTAGCGCTCCAGGTAAATGGCCTCGGGCAGGATCAGGTCGGCCCACAGGGCTCCCTCGGTGGGAAGGATGTCCACCATGGTGATGAAGTCCACCGTGCTCAGGGCCTCCCGGGTCCGCCGGGCGTCGGGCAGCGACTGGATCGGGTTGACCGCGTACAGGACCCACTGCTTGATCCGGCTCTTGGGACCGATGCTGGCCTCGACGATCTCCTGGGAGCTGACCCCGAAGTGGGTAAAGGCGTGGCGGCCGGTGGCGACGCTCGCGCCCATGTCGCCGTGGGGCGGCGGGCAGGGCAAAGGGCCCAGCTTCACGCTGGAGCGCAGGTAGTAGCCGCCCGGGCGCCCCCAGGCGCCCA
>Ga0272442_10000380_pt1 | contig 73363 bp, 53 predicted proteins | sample SSMForm2O_FD_200262 | JGI IMG/M metagenome (GOLD analysis project Ga0272442, IMG submission 200262) | Marine sediment archaeal communities from Little Sippewissett salt marsh, Falmouth, MA, United States - SSM-Form-2O | ecosystem: Environmental > Aquatic > Marine > Wetlands > Sediment ...
ATTATTTCCGAAATTATGGTCATCTTCTCGATGGCATTCGTCTTTTTGAAATCGACCCTTACGAGATGACGATGAGGGAATTGACATAATTCATTCGCATTTTGCGAAAAAAAGCTAAGTCGTTGATGGACAACGAGAACGGCGGACAGGGGGAGGGGGGGTAGTATCTGCCCACAGCGCAGAAAATCTATTGCATCAAATCTTTCCCTGAATATATTTTGCACAATAGCATTTAATAGATTCGAGGTGCGAATTGAATAAGAAAGCAATAATAAAAGAATATGCCCTAAAGCATCGCTATTTTTCACTATCACAGATTGTCCGGGATTTGAAGTTAAAAAGGAAAACGGCGATAGACTATTTATTTCAGCTTAAGAATGAAGAAACTATATTCGATGCCGGATATGGTTTTTATAGTTCTATCTCGAAAAGGTTTATTTTACCGACCATAAGCCGGGAACAGGATATTGCGCAGTTTTTAAAAAGGGAGTTTCCGGCGCTGACCGATTTTGTTGTTTGGGATACAAAATCCCTGCAATCCTTTTACCACCATACCCAAACACATCACATTACTTTTGTCGAAGTGGATAAAGAGGCGATATTATCGGTTTATGAGAGCTTATATGTGAAATTTCGCAATGTCTTGAAAGAGAGTCATTCAAAGGTTTTCTATAAATCCTTCGATGTCCGGCTCGACCCTGTCGTTGTGAGAAACCTTGTTTCGAGGTCGCCTATATCCGGTCATATCCCCGCACTCGAAAAAATTCTGATAGACATGTTTATGGATTTAGACAAATATGCTTACATATCGAAATTCGATTATCGGGAAATATGGCGGAATTTGCTCAAGGACTATAGGATGGATATTCGCATCATTAAAAGCTATAGTAAGCGAAGGAAGTGCTCGGAAGCTCTCTTCTCGCAACTTATTGATATTATGGGTACTTACGATGTAGATTTCTGCCAACTACTTCGAGATGGCGGCAAAAATCTATAATTGGAGGGCACATGTTCGATAAGGGAATATTGGAAAAATTGAGAAAAGAGCTTGGATTTCGTGACAGGGGCATATTTGATAAAACTGTTTATGCTATAAATCTTCTGTGTGATTTGACAGGTTTCTATCCGAAGTTGATATTCAAGGGTGGAACATCGCTTCTGCTTCATAAATTCCCACCGGCAAGGTTCTCGATAGACATAGATATTCTTCTGAATGAAAGCGAAAGAGATTCTCTCATGGAAAATTTGCAGGCTTTGGTCGCGTTGTCCGGTGTATTCAAATCTGTCGAAGAAGACGAACGAGAAAGCGGAGGCATTCATAAAGCGCATTACAAATTTTTCTACGATTCGTATTTAACGAGCATAGACCAATATATTTTGCTGGATGTTGTCTTTTGTGAACGGCATCCATACCATGCGGTTGTTTCAAAAAATTTAAGAGAATGCCCTCTGGTGCTAGCGGAAACGGATGTCATCGTTCAAACTCCATCGGCGGAAGGTTTGCTCGCCGATAAAATGAGCGCGATTTCACCCGGAACTATTGGCATTCCTTTACTTGGGCAGGATGCCAAAAAAATGGAGTTCGTGAAACAAGTCATAGACATCGGTGTCCTCTTCGATTTGGTTGAAAATCTGGACGATATTAGGAAGAGCTTTGCCGGTATTGTCGCACAGGAGAATAAATTTCGCAGCGGAACGCATAAACCGGAGGAGGTATTGGATGATATCGTGGATGTCGCATTCAAGTATTCTCAATCGCACTTGAGGGGCGCAAATAATTCGCATGAGGAAATTGGAGGAATCAATAATGGATTCGTTAGGCTTAGCAACCATCTTGTAGCGCGATTAACCAAGAGAACCTTGAAAATCGCTTTCGCCAAGATAGTCTATATGTGCAAACTGCTCAGAGAAGATACTCCTATGGAAATCATCAAGGATATTGATGATAAGGTGATTGAAAGAAAACAGTTTATTGGTGATTACCGCATTTTGGACCGTCTCAAAAGAATAAATCCACAAGCGTATTCTTTCTGGATTTTGGGATATGGTCATCAAATGGCGGAATAATTTGCCCAATTTTTGTGCAATTCCACTCACCCCTTTTCGCATTTTGCGAAAAAAAGCTAAGTCGTTGTGAGACAAGAGATACGGACGACTATCCACTCTCTACGGAAGGCTATCCACTCTCTACGGAATGAAACCCACTCTCTGCGGAATGAAACCCACTCTCCACGGGACGAATCCCACTGCCTGCGGAATGGAACCCACTGTCTGCGGAATGAATCCCACTCTCCACGGGACGAATCCCACTGCCTGCGGAATGAAACCCACTGTCTGCGGAATGAATCCCACTCTCCACGGGACGAATCCCACTGCCTGCGGAATGAATCCCACTGCCTGCGGAATGAATCCCACTCTCCACGGGACGAATCCCACTGCCTGCGGAATGAATCCCACTGTCTGCGGACGCGCTGACAGGTTCTGCGGATGCGATGACCAAGTCGAAACGACTGACGACCGACAACGGACAACGGACTACTGACACCTGACGAATGATTTAAATCGCTTGCGATTTTCACTGCTTTTGAATATTTTGCATTCATAATAACCGTATCAATCCATGATACCCTTTAGTTCATTCAACAAGGGAGCATGCTTCCTTGATGAAAGGCGGTGGGATAATGAGAATGATTATCTATGTTCTTCTGGTGATATTAGCTTGCATAGCTTTAGCTCAAACCGGGGATTATTATTACATGCAGCTTCCAATGCGTGATGGCAAATGGCTTGCTGCGGACTTGTGGTCGCTCGATACGACTATCGCGAAGCCTGTGATTTTGATTCAAACTCCTTATGACAAAGATGTGTATCATGCCCTTGCGCTTTATATAGACTGGTCCGATACTACCGGTTTCTGGAATTTTATTCATTATAATTTTGTGATAGTTGACTGGCGTGGTTTTTGCGGTTCATCGGAAGCCGAATCGACCGGCTATGAGCGCGGTCACGATGGTTACGACTGTATCGAATGGCTAGCCTCTTGCGACTGGTGCGATGGTAATGTCGGCACTTTTGGCGGCTCGGCGCTTGGTGCTATTCAATTCATGACCGCGAGATTTCATCCCCCGCATCTTGTCTGCTGTGCTCCTTGGCTAAAAGATTTCAAGATGACATACAACGATTTCTATTACGGCGGAGTGTGGCGCAAGGAACACTCGGAAATACATGAAGCGCTCGGTTTCTCATCGACCGCGTTGATACTCGACCATCCGACAATCGATTATTTCTGGGAATATGTCGAGAATATCGATGACAATCCGGAGGAATTCGAGGTTCCGATGTTGCTTGTCAGTGGTTGGTTCGACCACTTTCCCGATGACATACTTGGTGCATTTTATGATTTGCAAACGCGAAGCGCTATCGCTGTCCGCGACCAGCACCGACTCATCATGGGTCCATGGACACACGAGGGAACCGGCAAACTCGAGCAGGGGGAGCTTGAATTCCCTGAAGCCGAGGGATATGACGCTATCTATTCAAAGCTCTTCTTCGACTATTATCTTCGTGGAGTCACAAACGATTATCTATCCACTCCGGATATCCAGTATTTCCAGATGGGCGAGAACGAATGGCGAATGACGGATGATTGGTATTCGCTAACCGATACATTCGATACGCTTTATCTCGGAGACGGTGGACTTCTATCCTTCGACCCGCCCGTTGCCTGTAAGGATGCCGATGTTTTTCAATACGACCCTCGGGAGCCATCACCGGCAGTGGGCAGCGCAAGGTTCAATCCTTTCGACTCCGGCACGCCGATTGGTCCTTATGACATTAGCGACACAGTCGAGAGCCGCGACGATGTCCTCGTATATTCCACTCCGGTTCTTGTGAGCAATTTGCCGGTTATCGGTTCACTGACTATCGAGCTTTATGCATCATCCGATAGACTCGATACGGATTTTTCGGTAAGGCTCTGCGATGTATATCCCGATGGCGCATCGTATATTCTCACCGAGGGCATTCGACGCGGGAGATTCCGCAATTCTTTTACTGACGAAGAACTGATGACACCGGGAGAGGTTTATCAAATCGATGTCGAATTACGAAATATTGCACACACATTTCTTGCCGGGCATCGCCTGAGAATCGTTGTTACATCATCGAGTTTCCCGCGGTTCGATAACAACCTGAACAACGGCGGAGAAATGTATGTCGAGGGCGACACACTGGTCGCAACAAATTCGATATATCACGATGCGCTTCATCCATCGCGATTGATTCTTCCGATGAGTACGACAACATCGATTGCAGAGAAAGATAGCGACAATTTGCCAGTTGATATTTCGCTGAAAGTGTTCCCAAATCCTTTTAATTCAGGTATCAGGTGTCAGGTATCAAGGAATAGGGATCAGGGAACAGGTGTCGGGGAACAGGGAATTGGATTCGAGATATTCGATTTGGGAGGGAATGTTGTGGAAGAGTTGATGGCACCGATAACCGAATTCATATGGATTCCAAATGAATCTATCTCTTCCGGTATCTATTTAGTGAGGGCAAGGACGAAAAATGGACGAACGGTGAGCAAGAGGGTGGTGTATCTTCGGTAGTTAGCGGAATGATGCCACTTTGAAAATTGCGTCCATCTGATTTTAAGCAATTATCGATAGTCTTCTGATTCTTATCCTCTATTTTTCCATCCCATTGTTGCGATGTGAAACCATGTGCATAAATAACCGGGCTCGATACAACAGAAAACGCTCGAACGCAGATTTATAATAACCCAAATATTGAAAAAAGCATTTTACATCGAGACGCTAATAGCATGTCGGTGACATTAAAAAAACCGCCCCACATCTTGTGGGGCGGTCGGTTTTTACCTGAAATCGAATCGGTTTTGCAGATTCTACTTAACCAACATCATCTTTCTGGTTTCCGAGAATTCCTTTGTGCGTAAGCGGTAGAAGTAGATTCCAGCTGCAATCCCGGTGCCTTCGTTGTCAGTGCCATCCCAGCGAACTGAATGCCATCCGGATTCTTGTTCACCCGAAACAAGCGCTCGAACGATACGACCGGAAAGGTCGAGTATATCGAGAGCGACATAGGAATCGGTGGGAATAGAGAATGTAATTTCGGTGGTTGCATTGAATGGATTTGGTACATTCTGGACAAGAGCGAACCTGCCGGGAACCTTGTCAGAATCGTCGGTTTCAAGGACACTGGCATAAGCTGTGATGATAATAGTACGTGAACCGGTATATGTGAATGAATAATTCTCGGTTGCTCGCATATCGATATGCTCGCCTGTAACAGCGTCATAGAGGTCGAATGAGTAACCGCCGTAAATCTGATTCATTCCCTGAGAAGCATCTTTGCTGTCGGGGATATGATTGTCAGCCCAGGCAATCGAAACTTCTTCGCTGATTGTGAGTCCATCGATTCTGAAACTCCATGTCCGGGAATCGCCGTCATTCATTGGAGCTTTGATATCACCCATAAGGTCATTGCCATCGAGCATGAATGCTGCGAAATCCTCGTTAGTATTCATAATCGGCGGGACAACGATATCGAGAGCGTCGATAAAATCTCTTGCAGTAGGACGGGTAGCAAGATAGTTCCACTTGTCGAGGCTATATTCGGATACCGCTTCGAGTCTAATAGTGAAATCCGGGAGTTCAGTTGTAACTTCCGTTTTCTTTGCAAAACATGGGATGAAGGATGATTCACCGAATGGGAGCACACCGGTTGCATCGGTATTAACATCTACAAAGAAGCCCATATATGGTTCAATAATCCTACTCGCACCGGCAGGGAATCCGGGACTATAAGCAGCCCAACCAAACTCGGTTATCGTGTAGTAAATATTGGAAATATTGGTGAATGCCGGGTTGGCTACAATATTGTCCCAATCGATTTCATAATTAACAGGATTACCGACAAGGTTCCATCCGGGAATCGCAGCAGTTCCAAAGTATGGAAGGGTTAAAGTGAATGTATCATAGAAAGGAACTCCTGCAACATCGATATGTGTGTCGTCATTCCATGCCTTGAGATAATAACCTCTTCCTCTTTCGAAACCATCGGGTATTGCCAAGATACCTCTTTCGGGATCCCAGACATATATATTGGATGCAGCTGGTTCGTTATAGAACGGAGCTATGTCATCCGAAAGCTGGATGTAGATATTATCGGGATTTGCAGCAACAGGGAAAGCAACAAGATTCCAGCCCTGGTGAAGCGACCGGGAAACATAAATATCCAGAGGATATTCCAGCACATCGCTGAAGATACCATCATTGGTACCAACCCAAATACCCAGTGTAAGGTCATAGTAACCAGGAGCGGTAAGGTTGCCGATAGATATAATTATATCCTCACATTCACCGGGGTCGAGCTGCATGAAGTGGTCGGAAAGACCAAATCCGGAGGCATATGCTCCCTCGGGTAGATTTCCGATACCATATACCTGCCAGTCATCGAGACCGGGGTCATAAAAAGTGCCCCAGAGTTTATGGTCGGAATCCATTTCCATGCCATAGATTATATAGTCGAAGAAGTCATCTGTTACATTAACAAGATAGAGATTTCCAAAAATATAGCTTGGGTCAAGCTCGACAAGCAATCCCCAGACGAATGGTGAATTTGCCCATAGCGTTCTTCGGATGGGATCGAAAGCAAGACCCATGACCCATTCGGTATATCCTACGGAAGGGAATACCGCCCAGGCGCCCAAAGCTTCACCGGGAACATCCCAGTATTTGCCCTTTACTTGCCATATTTCACCTAATGTATCACCGAGATAGAACACATCCATTGCGGGGTCATAAGCAAGCCCGAAACAAAGAATATCATCCGCTCCCCAGTCTACACCGATGGGCGCAAGTATTGAATCGACCAAAGCGCCTGTGCTGGGATCCCACGCATAAATGGCATCGAGTCCGGGGATAATCTGCCAGATAAGACTGCCGTCAAAAGCCATATCATAAGGATAATAGAAGAAATCTGTGTAGTCTTCAGTAGAATAGAAAGTACCGGTATATAATTTATCGGGACCAAACTGAAGGTTATAACTTTCGCCGGATGCTCTATCTAGAGAAGTAATCCAGTAGTCGAATACAGTGGTGAAACCACGGCATGCAACAGCGGTGGGTGTTGCAACAGCAGCAATATCTCTTATGTCGATACTGTCCACAAACGCAAGACCAAGCGCCTTATCATTGATGGAGTAATTTGAAGAATAGTGTGTAAAATCGGGGGAAATATTTGCAAGCGCCGGTATGCCATTCATAAATGAAGCTTTGTCGAACGAGGTTTTATGTGGAATCATATCTGAAAGAGGTCCTTTTTCTGTTGGTTCCATAGAACCTACAGCGGGTATTTCTTGCATATAATTATTACCATCGGGGCTTCGGAAAGAATATGGTTCTTCATAACTCCTGAAAAGTCCACCGCCAGTACCTGTTCCAGTTATCAGGTCGAGTATCACAAGAATAGTGTCGTCGGTAGGATTGCAGATTGTAATAACGGCTGAGTCATCTTCGCCATAAGTAATATCCCATACATAGCCTTCATCGTAACCGGGGTTGATATCCACCGGCACGAGCGGCACATTCACCCTGATTATATCATTTGCACCGACAATAACATCTCTTGTGTCGGGAATATATCCTGGAGCTCCCGCCCAGAGTTCGTATGCTCCGGGAACAATGTCGAAAAGGTTATAATGACCGATAGCATCGGTTTCATCAGCATCGCCATCGCAAATGACATCGGCGCCATAAATGGGCGCGTGAGTATCATCATCATAAATGTAGCCATCGATTTGAGCATAGTCGTGCTCGACATCGGGAATATAGATATCGTCGAGATACCAGCCGGCATAATGGAATAGATAATCACTGGCGAACAGGAAACCGATATGCGTCGCTGTTGTCGCGGTAAGGTCGATACTGTCCTGGACCCATCCACCTGAATTACCGGTGAAACCGGAGTCGGCAAGTGCATCTACAATATCATCATATCCATTGACGGTATGACCGACGAACCATGTATTGCCATTGTCTTGAGAATAAAGCACCTGACCGCCATCCCAGCCGTTCTCGTTGTCATAGTAATGCCAGAAAGAAATCCATCTCGGTCCGGTTGGGAAACTCAACAGCCAGTATGCATCATTATAATAATCGCTCGAAAGAACAGTTCCCCACATGTGAGTGTATGAATGAGCGGCATCGGGCGGTGTTGCAAATATCGGAATATCCATAAATACATATTCATTTACATCGTATTCGCCCCACTGCCATGAACCATCGGCAATGCCGGGTTCCGGTCCATCCTCGAAAGTCTCGACATTATAGTCGAGGAATGTCCATGGACGGATATAAAGAGTATCGACCCATGTTGTTTCACCCGCTTCTACTGTAAAAGCAATCGACATATCATAATTGCAATCGGGCAGCCAGCCGCGGGTAACATAAGTTCCGGTATCGACGCTTGTGAAAACATATCTTCCGGTGCCATCGGAGAAAGTGGAAAGACCTGCATCGATAAGGTCGATATTGATTCCGGGGTCGCCAAGCGGGAGGGTTGTGAGTAAATCCGCATAGCCTATAATAACGCCTTTGTCCTCCATGAACAGCGGGGAGTTGGATGTAAATTTGATTGCGCGGTCGGCTTCAATACCTTCAGCTTCCGGGTCATAAGCGCCATTATAAAGATAAGTTGTGCCAAGTTCGCCTCTATCATTCTCGACACCCACAGTTGAATGGATAAGGAAAGTATCATCGTTAACGGTTTGGTATTTACAGATTATTTCGCCGTTTCCGCCAGCTTCATCACAAATAGTGGGGCTAATAAAGATAATTTCGTAGGAGGTTATATTCACAATCGAGCCACCACCCGGAAGAAGCCAATCCATATTATTAAACAGCACAATAAATGTATCGTTATCGGTATCATAGACCCAGACATCGCCTCCGACACCGGCAGTTGCAAGGAATTCCGCCCAGCATCCAGCTATAACACCATCGGGTCCGTTGGGATCCGGGTCGGGGAAATCCTGATTGCTTGCGGGGTCGAACGATGCGCCGAGTGCGCCAAAGCGGCAAAATCCTGCCATGTGAACTGCTACACTGGAATAGTCGAGACCATAGTAAGTGAAATCGAATGGGAGAGTGATATCGGTGAAATCGGTAGTGAGTGTCCATGTGCCATCGATTTGATAAGCGCCGGGCAGCGCCGTAACATCTATCCAGGCATTATCGGGTGCTTCGGGGTCGGCATCGACATCATCGTAAGCATAGTATTCACCCTGAACAATGAAATCGAATGTATCCGAAGTATCCGTGCTCGGTGTTGCAAAAGCATCGGTAGCGATAAAGCAGTAGCTAATCTCACTCCATGCGGGTTGAAGCGGGATAGTTCCGGTCCATTCATCACCGGCTACAAATGACATCGGTGCGCATGTGTAAAAGCCTGACGCATCGATATCATAGCATATTTGAGCGCTGGCGACTCCAGTAAGGTCGAATATATCGCATGAGATAGGAAATGAAGCTAGTGTATAGGGGTATGCAGGTCTGTAATAAGGAGCATGGTCGAATGTCGGGGGCATCGGTTCCGAGAAATAGCGAACTACTTTTACATCATCTATATCCCATGAAAGACTGCTTCTCATGTTGTATAGAAAACTGATATATATCGGACCGGTAAGATCGTAGCCCTCGAGATGAATAGCATGAGTGCCCGTTTCAAAATATGTTACAGCAGAATTAAGGTAGGTTTTGATAGTGTCCCCAATTGTATCTGTACCAGCGGTCGAAATGATAACATAACTCGACCCAATTTCTCCTGCATAATGATAATACTCATCCCAGAAATGGAGAATGACCGAGTCACCAATTCCCGAAGCGTCCATCTGGGGGGTAACCAGCCAATCATGAGCTTGGTATGTAAGCGCCCATGAAATGGTTACTGTAGTATCTCCCGGAATTGTTGGAATTTCTCGAATAAACCAGAAATTTGAACTCGGTGCGCCATCCACATCATAAGTAACCCAACCTGCCGGCATAACACCACCAAGACCGGAAAAATCCTCGAGTGGAAATACTATTGCTGAATCAACCTGGGCAAACAAAACACCCACCGCAGCAATAAAAAGTAAAACAACCCACTTTCTCATAATAAGCCTCCTTTTAATGATTTTAGATTTCCTCACATTTTGCTTAACAGGATAAATCTGGATTTTCTCGATGTCAAGCTTTAATATCTTAAAAAAAAGAATAGTCTAAAAAAAAACAAGACTAATTTAATAGGTGAATATGATTTTATTGCAAATTGCTAAAAGAACCTTATAATTAAAGGTTTGTAGGTTTTTTTATATAAAAAAAACTTACTTGAAGATGGGGGAAACAAACAATATTAAATAATTCAGGCAATTTGATTCTGAAAAACTACGCATGTTCTGCGATTTCTTTTTCGAGCCATTTTACAGCGTCATCTCCATCGAGCAAACCATCAATCTCACTCGGATTAGAAAGCTTTATCTTGAATAGCCATGTTCCATAAGGGTCTTCATTAACAGCGGCAGGATTGTCCTCAATAATTTCATTGATTTCGATAAGTTTTCCCGACACGGGCGCAATAAGTTTCCCAATCCATTTGCCGGTTTCGACAGTGCCGATTCTTTCATTCTGACTTACATCCTCACCAGTTTCAGGCATATCTACATAAGAAAATTCACCTGCAAGCTTGCAATAGAAGTCATTGAGACCGACGAGGACAATGCCTTCCCCCTGTGGGTTGACCCAGCAAAATTCCTCATGATAAAGCAAATCATCACGATGGTCATATCCCTTAACATCCATTTATTACCCCCTTTAAAACATAATTCTTTTTGGAAATTTACATATTATTTACCAATGTCAAACAAAAAAAAGTCTTTTTTCGCTGTATGTCCAGAAATGATTGATGATGAAATTTGCGAGAGCGGCAAGAAATATCCCTGCAAAGTTCGCCCATATATATGGTATGCCCGCAAAATGAGCAAGAAACAGCAGGACAGAATAGTTAATGCCGTATGCTGTAATTCCCACAGAAAGGTGGTATCTCCATATTCTTCCCCACAATTTTCGCGCATGTCGGTCCCGCCAGGTCCATATATCATTGAGGACAAAATTAGTTAATATCGAAAATTCGATAGCAATCAGACTGGATACCCACAATGGACACTGTAAAAGTGAATGAAGAATAAAAAGAAAACCTTGATTAACAATTACTCCACTTCCGCCTACAATCGAGAATTTTATAATACGAACTAACACTCCTGATTTCATCGGCTTAATCATTGGTTAAAGGTTAATTTCCCTCAAAATGTGTCATTTCAGAATTATCATTGCAATAAAAAAAAAGAATCATAGACCGCAACCATAAAAATACTTGACAATTCAATCCAACTGCATTTGTTTCAGTTTCTCAAGGGGATGTAAATACAGGAGGTTTTTTATGAAAGCGAAAATTCATCCGAAATATCATGTTGCGAAAGTAACCTGTGCATGTGGCAATACATGGTTTGTGGGTTCAACTAAAGAAAAGGTAAATGTGGAGATTTGTTCTGCATGTCATCCATTTTTCACGGGTAAGCAAAAACTAATGGACACTGCCGGTAGAGTTGAAAAATTCAAGAGGAAGTATGGTATTACTGAATCCACTCGCGAGGTTATGCAAAAGAAAAAGTAATCTGCGTAAGTTTGATTAGTTTTTTTTAAAATTCAGGGCAGACCGTATTATGGTCTGCCTTTATTATTTAGGATTCATTCTGAAACCATTGGAAGCAGATATAATTTACCCAAGAATGCTTGATAGATTATCGGGTATGCAAAATACCTCAAGAGAATGTTATAAGTTCCGAAGTATAAACATCTCCGGCTCAAGCATTCACATCTCGAGTTCGATGCCAACCGGGCAGTGGTCAGAACCCATGACTTCGTGAAGGATAAAGCCATCCTTAACTTTTGTGATGAAGTCCTCATCAACAAAGAAATAATCGAGGCGCCATCCGACATTTCTCTCGCGAGCGCGGGTGCGCAAATCCCACCACGAATAATTGTTCGGTTTTTGGTTGAATATTCGGAAAGTATCGATAAAGCCGTGTTCGATTAGTTTATCTATCCATGCACGCTCGATTGGCAGGAAGCCCGAGGTTTTCTCATTCGCTTTTGGATTAGACAGGTCGATTTCCTTGTGAGCTGTGTTGACATCGCCGCAGATAATGATATTGCGTCCTTTGGATTTTAGAGCATCGATATATTCGAGGAATTTCTCATAGAAAGTCATCTTATATTTCAGACGCTCTTTCGAAGCTTTGCCATTCGGGAAATAGACCGAGCCGAGAATGAAATCGCCGAAATCTGCGAAAAGAATTCTGCCCTCATTGTCGAGCATTTCGCTTCCCATACCGCGCCACACATTTCCCGATTCGATTTTGCTCATTATCCCGACACCGCTGTATCCTCTCTTCTCGGCTTGCGCCCAATATGTATCATAGCTCCCGGTATTCGCGATTTCTTCCGGTATCTGCGCGACTTGAGCTTTTGTTTCCTGAATACAGATAATATCGGGATTATACTCATCGAGCCAATTCATGAAGCCCTTTCTGTGTGCTGCACGGATTCCATTTACATTCCATGAGAGGATTTTTATCGTTGACATTATACTCCAGTCTGGTATAAATTAGTAACTCAACTATTGTAAATTTATCTCGTTTGTGCAATTTTTCTTACTCTCAAAGCCAAACACACCACACTCCCCGAAAAAACAACAGAGGATACGGAGATTAATCACAGGGAACACAGAGATAAAACAAAAAATTTACACAGGATAAATAGGATTGTGATTAAAATACCCTTTTTTATCCTGTAAACCAAAAAATTCCTGTAAAAAAAAGAGTATTATAATTCCCTTTCCTCTGTGCTTCTTTCATTGTGGCTTTTATTTATGTTCAATTTTAAAAATGAAGCTATTTTCATCTATCTCATTTAAAATACATTAGTCCAGTTAGTAAGTAAATCGAGTTTTATGAGTTAATCCAGCCAATTGACCATAATTCTAATCGCATTGCCGCGATAGAGTTTAACTCCCGGCATCGGGTCCTGCTTAAAAACTTCACCATCGGTTATTGTCGGTATCCTTCGCTTCACCTCGATACATTTCAAGCCGATTTCGTTGAGAGTCTTGCATGCCTCGTGCGCTTGCATACCAACGAGATTCGGCACCTCGACAATTCCAGTTTCTGCGCCTTTGCTGACCAAAAGCTTTACACCGGTTCCAGCGGCAAGCGTTTCTCCGACAGCGGGTTCAATAGATATAATTCTCCCAATAACTATGGTATCGCAAAATATCTCCTCGATATCATTGACCTGCAGACCGGCGTCTTCGATAGCTATTTTCGCCTGCCTCAAAAGTTTGTCAATTATATCCGGCACGATTGTTTTAATACCTCCCTTGCTGATAACCACACGAATAGTGCGCCCCTTTTTTGCTAGACTGCCGGATTTGGGTATCTGTGTTAGCACTCTTTTCTCTGGAACTGTTGTAGAAAATTCTTCGCGAATAATTTTGAAATCAAATTTCTCAGAATCCGCTTGTTTGTGTGCATCATCTGCAGTCAAACCCACAAGATTCGGGATAGGATAAGCTTTACCGCTTCCAATAATGACGGGCATCAATATACGGTCGAAAACCACGAAACCAATGAGTGCACCAATAAGAATACACAGAATATACAGTAGTATGTTTTTAGGTTTTGCCCACATGATATAATGAGTTCAGAGTTACCCAACCATTCCCTTTGTTGATATCTGATCACTGACGGTTAATAGCTAATAACGAGGAAACAGATTATATAAACGCTGATTGAAGAATGTCGAATTGACAATTATTTCGATATAACAGGTCGCCACTGAGGTGAGTTGTCATCAACTTTGTTACTCGACACCTGCTTCAATCCTGAGCCGTTGGGCAACATGACAAATATCTCGTTATCGCCATCACGGTCGGATACAAATGCGATTTTAGTTCCGGTACGATTCCAGCATGGGTCGTAATCATCTGCAGAAGAATTTGTGATGTTGACCATGTTTTTTCTCTCCGAGTCGCCGACATATATATCCCAGTTACCCATAAAATCGCTTTCTTCAGCGATTTTAGAACCATCGGGAGACCAACACATGTGCTCTTCGGGTACCCAGTTCGTCATAAGGCTTTTTAACTCGGAGCCATCGGGATTAACTATGAAAAGCTCCCAGTATCTGTTTCTATCGGACAGAAAAACAACTCGCCCATCTTTCGTCCATCGAGGATCCCAATCGCTGCCTTCATTATTTGAAAGATTCTTTTTATTAGTACCATCAGCGTTCATTATGTATATCTCGGGATTATCATCCCGTTCAGTGATAAACGCAATCTTTTTGCCATCGGGACTCCAGTGCGGCGCCCAATCGTTCTTATTGCTGCTGGTCAGTTGAAGAAGCCCGGTGCCATCTTCGTTGATAAGGAAAACATCCTCATTGCCTTTAAGCATAGAAACAAAAGCCAACTGTTCAGCATTGGCAATGCCCAAAAATGCAATCAAAACTAGTAACACTGTTACATGTGCTCTCATTTAAACCTCCTTTGCCGCTTTATTTTATTAAAAGCATTTTCTTCTCGATTATTACTTCATCAAATTCTGCCCGTAAAAGATAAATTCCTGCATTCATCTGCGATGCATCCCATGTTATCATTCGATTTGAACCGGATATTTCAAATTCAGCTACACATTGCCCCACAAGATTAAATATCTTCACCGGAATAAGATATTGTTTTAATATTTTTCCTGAAAACCCAACATAACAAATCGAATTAAATGGGTTTGGCGCAATATTTATTCCAATAGATTTCATAAGCAATGTTTTTTCAGATATTCCCGTTCTATCCCAATATCTGAAGAAAACCGATTCATCCACCGAAACCAAAACACTTTCATCATCAAAAATCGTTTCCGTTTCTTCCCACATTGTCGAATCGGGGATAGCCTCGGCAACAATAAAGTGCATGTAAATAGGATATTCGGGCACATAAGGGAAAGAATCGGCAGTCCAGATTACACATGTCGATTCGTCATCTTCCCCCTGAAATGAAAGCTGCCATATATAATTCACATGTCCCTCGCCTGGAGTTGAGATAGTTCGATAATCCTCACGAAGAAAAGACATGAATGTATCTTCAATTGTGAAATAAGGAGTAAATCCATCGGGGGGGAGCACTGGAAGTGCAAGGTCGATAAATGCATCGTATCCATCCGTTGCGCCGGAACGCTCACCGAAATAATAGATGTAAGTATAATCGGAATCAAGCGATGTCGGTCGAAATCGAATGGGAACACACCATTCAGTTCCGGACACCGCTGTCGATACCAACAATACAAGCAGATATGATTTTAAAAAAAAGCTTTGCATAGAATCATCCAAAAAAATTGCTTTCCTGTTCAATAAAGAATAATCTATTTTCGAATGATAAAATCAAGAACTAAATTATTATTTACCGAAAATTGCTTTCTTTTCTTCAATATAATAATCGAATTTAGTATCCTGTCCCGCCACATTTTCAAGCATTGAAAAAAATCGACCTGCTTTTATTGTGTCGCCCATTTCAAGCCAGATATCGGTCAGGTTTTTAAGAGCAAAAGGATATTCCGAGTTAATCTGTGCCGACCATTTGAAATGCACAAGCGCCGAATCGAGTTCTCCATTTTGAAAAAAGATATATCCAAGGTTGTTTTGAAGTTTATAGTCTGTCGGATCCAGTCGAATTGCGTGTTTATAATAAAATACCACGGAATCGGTTTGTCCGAGCATCGAATGCGCTATGGCAGCAGTATTGCAAAACTCCTTGCCACCGATTCCGTTCTTGTTTTTGTATCTGGCGATATATTCGAGAGTTTTTTGAGGATTATTTCTTCTTATTTCTTCAATTGAAGCCATGATGTATCCGATTGAACGGCGTGGCGACCTTAGCATCATAAATCGTGCAAGTTTATCCTGCCCGGTCCAAACGAATTGTGTATATAAAAATGAAGAAACGAGCATCGCTCCGATGTAGCCCCATAAGAGAAATCTTCCCGTTTTTCTTTTAAAATATTTAATCACCCAAAAAGATGAAATCGCCCCTGTAAATCCAATGGAAGCTATATAAATATACCTATCGGCGATAAATGCACCGGCAGTATTGAGAATGCCCAGCACAGGGAGAAGGAATACTATAAACCATGCTATTGCATAGCCTTCGAATCGCCTTTTGAGTAAGGTGATAGCAGCAATAATCAAAATCGGTAGAGAAATAATCCATGACACAATTGTACGGAAATCGAAAGCGATTGAGAAAATATCGATGCTATACACAGGATTTGGGTAAAATGGAAATACTGCAAGCTGGAGATATCTGGAGAAAGTATGCGGCAAATTGAAAATAGCGCCTTGCAATTTATCCCCATATCGGAGAAGCTGTATTGCACCAAATGAAAATGACCATCTTAAGGGCATATAGATAATCCAGAATACAAGGAAAAATGCCATTACTCCCCAGAATATTTTTCTGCGCGGTAATTTTGGGAATATTGCAAGCGCCATAATAGCTAGCGGCAAAGGAACTGCAGACTCTTTAGACATCGAAGCGACAAGATACAGCGCAATAGAAACAAAAAGCCAGACTATTGCTCTCGATAATTTATCTGTGGAAATCCAGCGAATGAAGAAATAGAACGAAACTATCACAAACATTGTTGCAAAAAGGTCATACCTGCCGGAAACCATTGCAATAGCTTCGGTATGAGTTGTATGAACCGAAAACAATGCCACTGCGAAGAAAGATACCTTTTGAGCATTCTCAGAATTGAAATTAATAAGTTTTAGGAATTTCAGCAGTAAAAAGAAGATGAGAATCGATGTTAAGATATGAATTAGAATATTGTCAAGCTTAAAGAAAAATGGTCGTAGCCCGAAGATTTTATTTTCTAGCCAGATGCTTACAAGCCCGACAGGTCGCCAGTATCCTCCACAATTAGTACCGAGTATGTCCAGAAGTCCCGATGTTAAAACTTGCTTCAATGAACCGTTTAGAATAACCGGATGAACCATAAGTAAGCGGTCATCAAAAACAAAGCCGCCCCAGAGTGATGGCAAAAATGATAGCATCCCAAGCGCAACAATAACAGCTATTTGCCATTTTCTATCAGGCATTTTATTCTTCTACTGCATTTTGTTCAGAATCATTCCGGTTTTCCGATTCACTGCTTGCTAATGCGTCGATTATTGTCGATTTAGCCATTACGGAATCGAGTGCCTTATTGCGCAGGAATTGTTTCTCCAGGCGAGCATACTCATCCGAGCCTGGCTTGTAAAGGTCGTCCGCTACTTTTGGACCATAGCCCATCGAAATCATTATGGACTTTGCATGGTCGAGCAACTCCTGCTCACTAACTTCAAGGTTTTCAATCTTAATAATTTGGTCACTAATAAACTCATACGCTATTCCGCGCTCTAACTGCGGTATAATGTCTTCCTTTAGCTTGCCAAGTTCTTCTTCAGAAATCTTTGTCGTATCCCAGTTCTCTTTGATAAACCGTTCAAGCCGGATATCGAAATATTTAGGGGGAATCTTGACAGGATTGGTATCGACAAGAGCTTCGACAAACTTTTGCTTTATTAAATCTTCAGAATCTTTAGTTTTTTCCTGCCGAATAAGTTCTGCTACTTCCTTGCGGAAATCATCTACCGTGTAATTCTCCGGTTTTCCCATATTCTTGAGAAATTCAGCATTCAATTCCGGTTTTACCTGTTCATTGACATTTGTAACTTCGATGTGGAAACTGCCTTTTTTCCCTTGAAGTCTTCTATCGGGGAAACTATCGGGGAATTCCTGCACAATTTCGACGGTATCTCCTATTGATTTGCCGATAAGCTCGTCAAAATACCGGGCATACTCCGGGTCGTCGAGTGGAATAAGCATCGGTATGGAATCTTCATCGCCCGCTGAGAATTGAATCTCGATATAGTCGGTATCCAATGCAGCTCTTTGACGCTTTTGAAGCGATGAATTTCGCATGAGAATATCCTCGATTGCATTATCAATTTCCGCGTCCTCAATCGGGAGCACTACTCTTTCAATTTCGAAACCTGCGGTTTTCACAAGCTCCACTTCGGGAGCGATTTCGGAATAAATTTCAACAGAAAATGGTTCTCCTTCCACAACTTCGTTAAATTTGGGTTCATCTGTGAACAAGGCTTTTTCAAGCTGAGGAGCTTCTTCAATAGCTTGTTTCACGGCTTCCGAAAGAAGCTCCTGGGTAAGGTCGTTTCTAAATGCCTCGCCAAATCGTGTAAGGACTAAAGATTTCGGCGCTTTACCCGGTCGAAAGCCCGGAATATTAACCTGACGAGAATACTTGTTTACCAGATTATCGAACTTCCTGCTTACTTCTTCAGCAGAATATTCACATTTAACAATTATCGTTACCTCATCGGGTCTTTCAAATACAATTCCCATGAATCCTCCTTTATATTTCAGTTTTAAAATTCCGCTATTTTTTTATTTCGAACTCTCGTTCATAACCACTCGCGCTGCAAGTTGTCCGCAAGCGGCATTGATATCTCCACCTTTTGAATGCCTTATCGTTGCAACGATCGAATTTGCCAGCAGATAGCTTTGAAATCGTTTCACAATCCTGTCTTGCGGACGCTTGTAATCAAAATCATTGCTGTCGTTGAAAGGTATAAGATTTACTTTTGCAGGCAAGCCTTTTATCAATTTAACAAGCTCATTGGCATGAACAAGCGAGTCATTAATGTCATCTATCATCACATACTCGAATGTTACCCAGCGCTTTGAATAGTTTGCATATTTGGGTACATATTCGATTAGTTTTTGTATAGGATATTTCTTATTTATCGGCATCAGCGTATCTCGAGTTTCATTATTGGACGCATTAAGCGAAATTGCAAGTTTTGGTTTTAGATTACTTTCCATCAGCTTTTTTATCCCACCCGGAATGCCTGCTGTCGATATTAGAATTCTTCTGTGTCCCAGCCCGAAACCAACATCGGAAAGCATGACCTTTATTGAATCGAGAACACTCGAAAGATTATCCATCGGTTCACCCATGCCCATGAATACGACATTCGTAAGGTCATTACCGCCTTGCTTGATATACTGCCTGACAGAATAAAGCTGTCCGATAATCTCGGTCGATGTTAGATTTCGCAAGAATCCCATTTTTGCTGTTGCACAGAATGCGCAATCGAACTTGCAACCCACTTGTACAGAAAGACAAACCGTGTTCCTGTCCGGCTCGGGAATATAGACCGTTTCGATGAGTGCGTCATCATCGAGTTTGAACAAGAATTTTGCCGAACCATCCCCGGAGCGGGCAACCTCGACTGCTTCCGGTAAGGTAATAACGGCATTATCAGCAAGCCAATCGCGCATCGATTTGGGCAGGTCGGTCATCTGTGAAAAATCGAACATCTCGTGCTCGTATATCCACTTGCAAATTTGCTTCGACCTGAATTTCTTCTCGCCAATATCCTCGAACTTCTTGCCGAGTTCTTCCGGCGGGATGCCCATCAATTCAATCTTTTTACCAAGTTGTGCTGTCATATTTTTTTTGGAAACGATTCTTTAATTCTTCAAAGAAACATTAAATAAACGCATGATTTGTGAATATTCAAGGAAAATTATTCATAGAATTATTCAAACATAGCATTGACATTTTGTATATTTTCATTATATATAATTATATGAAAAGCATTCTGGAAATTTTATTTATTTGTTCTCTTTTTATATCATCAGCTTTCGCCCAGCATGTCACTGTAATATCGGTTACACCAGCGGAAGGAGTTACCGGGGATACTATTACGACTACAATATTCGGTTCGGGCTTTGTAATGGCAACCACAATAGATTTCGGCGATGGAGTAATTGTCCTTGAAACTACCTTTTTTACATCCGCTCTTATCGCGAGCGAAATCTATATCGAGCCTACCGCCGTTGCTGGCTATAGGTCGGTGATAGCAAGTAATCCGGGAGGTGAATCCGATACACTTATCGATGGTTTTCTTGTTACCGGCGAGCTCGACCCACCGGAATGCGAACTTATTTGCCCCGAGAATGGCGCCATCTTTTCGTTCTGCGATACGGCTGTTCTAATCGCTCTTTCGGATGAAAACGGTATTCATGAAGGCTCGGTTTTGTTTGAAATAGCAGATTCTGTTTATACTTACGATTCTCCACAACTCACAATATCGGGTGATACGCTTTTGCGGTTCGCTTTCAATACCGAATCATTCGAACATGTTGACACAATTCACTTCGAGCTTCAATTGATTGCCGATACACTTGGCAATGAAACTGTCTTTCCGATTAATGGATTCTTTGTCACCGATAAGTCCCCGCCACAGATATTATCGACATTTCCGCCCATGAATAGTTCGGTCGGTTTTTTCACATACTATATATCAATAGAAATTGAAGACTATCCAGCCGGGCTCGATACACTTGCAACAGGCATAACAATTGAAACCGAGGACACTATGTTAATACTCTCACTCGCTTCTCCTTCGATGGTCTATGCCGAATCGAGTATTGGAGTCAACCTATCGGAATTCGACCTCGATTTCGATATCGGCGACACGATGTGGGTATGTCTGTGGTTAAAAGACTTTGCACAATGCGACCCAAACCGCCATGATACCTGCTGGTTCTATTACAACCCACCACCGGATAATATAAATATTATACTCGAAGAAATCGATAGAAGCAGGTTCCCACTCATCGGCGCAAATTGCCTGGTCTTGGATGACTATGGACGCACTGTTTCCGGTCTTACCGAAGAGAATTTTATCGTATATGAATTTGTCGGCTTTGAATGGGTCGAGCAGCATCCGTTAATAGTCAGCGGTCATGGCGATGGTGGAGGAACGATAGATATTTTTTTTTGTCTCGATGTTACAGGCAGTATGTATAGTATGCTCGAAGGTGTTATCGACGGTCTCGAGGAACTTACCGAGAACCTCCTTTATGCGGGATATTCTTATAGACTCGGATTAAATACATTTGGTGATAGTGTATATTTCCCATTTGGTTATGAACTTACAGGCGATATTGCACATTTCATGGATTGTGTAGCATCCTTATCACCCTCCGGCGGCGGCGATGGTCCCGAGGTCTCGCTCGATGCTATCAATGACGCACTCGACTCGATGCACTTCCGACCCGGCGCTGAAATTGCTATCGTTATGGTTACCGATGCTCCGCCACACACCATTGGCGATGGAACTGTTTATTCCGATGTCGATGCCGAAATGGTTCTTATGAATCTGCTGTTTTGTCGTGCGACATGCTTTATTATTGCAAGCACTTGGGGTGGTGATGAAATCGATGAAAGCTATTATACACTTGCCGATGGCACCGGGGGGGAAGTGTTCCCGTGGGATGGCTCTTCGACTCTGCCGCTGCTCAGTTCATATTTCGATGAAATAGCGCGTTCTATATACAGCATTTTCTGGACAAGCTCCTTGCCGATTGCGGATTGCAGCGAAAGAAATGTGCAAATTGCATTCGATGGTTTTGGATTTATCGATTACGATTATTACGACTACTTTACGCCTTGTTCCCCGATGGCTGAAATAATAGAACCACCGCCGCATTCATGGTGTTCCAATCCATTCCAGCCCATACAGATGGATATTTATATTGAAGACGGTTCAATCGATGAAGCATCAATCCGTTTTGTGTGCAATAATTCCCTTTACAATATCGATACACCCGAAATCAGCTTTTCAACTCCGGTTTTCTTGTTTGAATCTTCTACCGTTTATGAGAATGGCGATATTGTATCGGTCGAGTTATCCGGTGCGCAGAGTTACGAGGGATTTCCGCTGCTCGGCGGTCCCGTTTCATGGCGCTTCTTTATCGACCTTGAACCACCTTATGTGTATTCAATTTCACCGGAGAATGAAGAAATTGTATATGATACTCAGCTGGAAATCTGCTTTTCAATTGCGGATGACCTGTCGGGACTCGATGGAGGTTCCATTTTAATCGTATTGGGAATAATCTCCGATATAGATTCAACAATCGAAATCCATACAATCGACCCGGAAAGCCCGGGTGCATCATTCGATGGCGAGAATTTCTGTTTCAATCCCGTCGATGCGGATATGGAATTTTTGCCCGGCGATACTATATGTATCCATATTATGCGCGCCTTAGACAGGATAACTCACGGCGCCCCGAACGACATTGGCGAGGATGAAATCTACTGGTGTTTCTATATCGATTCGGATAGACAGAGCTATGAATTTCCGAAGAGTGACCGGGAAAAAAGTCCGGACAAAAGCGAAATAAGGATAGAAACTCAATTAACCGAACAAGGAATAATATCGATAAATCTTCCCGATAATGGCGAGATTGAAATAGCGGATATTGCTGGAAGAAAGCTATTTAATAGTTCCGTGTCCGCCGGGAGAACATACATCGATACCGGCAACCTCAAACTATTTTCCGGCAGATATTTCATAAGAGTTACCAGCGGTAAACTCCGTTCAACAAAAATGTTGAATATTGTGAATTAAGATTTCCACTTATTCATATTCCTCTGTTCCACCGGGTTTAAATCCGATTCTATCGAATGGATTAACAATCGAGCTTGCAATGTTTTTGAGATGTGCGCTTGTGCGCTTAAGGTATCTCGATGCAAGAGCTGCAAGAACTTCCTGATTGGATTTCATTCCATCCGAACACGACGGTGTTCTTATAAGCGCTGTAATTATTTCCTCACAGTCCTTTGAATTAGTGATATGTGTTTGCATAACTCTGTGCGCTATTTCAGCATCGGATTCTGAAAGCGCTTTAATAGTATTATCGAACATTGTTTTCAGATTAAAAAAAATCTGTTTTAATCGTTGGAAAACCGGTTCATTATTAACTTGTTTGCCATAAATTTCCCAGAGTTCATAAGCGTTTTTGGAATAATCGCCGATGCGTTCGATATCCACTGTAATCGTTGTCAAGACAAGAGCGGCTGTTGTATCTTGTCGGGGCGATAGCGAAAGATGTTCCATAACCTTGCGTCTTATCTCAATTTCATACAGATTTATCTTTTGGTCCATATCGTATATTTCTTGAGCATTGACAGATTCTCCTTCGTAAAGCGGTTCAGCCGCCTTGATGAAGAGAATCCGTGTAAGTTCCAGCATTTCACAGGCATCGGCAAGAGCCTGCTGTATAAGGTCTTCTTTCTGTAAAAATTCAAATAGTTGTTTAAACATTTTTACCTCCGATTAATTCATCAAAAAATACATAGATTTATCGTGTAAGTAAAGCTAAGCAAATCGGGACAACATAGAACACAACGACAACATACACAACGGCAAGATACCTTTTTTTTGCTGCGATATTACCAAACCATTTGGCAATACTAATGGGCACCTTACGCAATGGATACCAGACTAATATCCCCGATATATTAAACAATAAGTGAACAAATGCCGCAGAAATTGCAGTAGGATTTTGTGTTACAAGTGAAGCCATCATAGCTGTTACTGTTGTGCCAATATTTGCGCCCAATGTATATGGAAAAATTTGCTCGATAGTAAGAATACCCGCACCGACAAGAGGAACAACAAGCGATGTTACAACCGAGCTGGATTGAATTATTGCGGTCAATACTATACCACATATTAAGCTTCTTCCTGCATTCACAAAAAGGTAGTTATGCAAAAGCTTTTCAACCCGCCCAATCATAACTTTTTTCATCAATTTTACAAGGCGCGAAAGAGAAAGAAACAGTAAAACAAAAGCAATGAAAACCCCCAGTCCGGCAATAAGGAGTTCACTGGTCGAAATCAACCCAATGCCATTTAGAATTTGATTTGCTACCGGCTTAACGATAAACTTAAGTGGATTTAAAAGCTTAAAACCTCCTATGCCGGAGAATAATTCCTGTAAAAAGATAGCTGAATGCTCGAGATAGTGGGTAAAGTATTCTAATGGTAGAAATATGATTACGGTGAGCGTGTTAAAGAAATCGTGAACGGTAGCGCCTGCAAAAGCTCGTTTAAATTCAGTCGGTCTTGTGATATGACCCATCGAAACGATGATATTGGTAACAGTAGTTCCCAGATTAGCGCCCATAATTATTGGAATAGCTCCACGAAGCGATAGAGTTCCCGCTGCAATCATACCAACAACAATCGAAGTTGTTGCAGATGAACTTTGAACGATACTTGTAGCAAGAATTCCAATGAAAAGCCCAACCAATGGATTTGATGTAGTTTGTATAAGTGTTTCGGCAAAATCCTTACCCATCAGTTTAAATGAGGCGCCCATAAGCTCGATACTTACGAGAAAAAGGTATAGGAAAACCAAAAACACCAGGATTCGCTTAATAGTTGGGTAAATATTGTCAAGATTTCTTTTTGTCATTGTATTTATAAACAGGTTTTGATTGGGGAGTCGATATTATACCCAGTCAAAACAGAGAATAATAATACTCAATGTATTAAAAAGCAATTTATTCAATAAGAACATAATAAAACAAATTTAAGCGTAGAATTTTAATATCAAATAAAAATGCAAAATAAAGTGTTTTTTTAAAAGAACTCAAAAATAAAAAAAACCCGATATTTCGGGTTTTCTTATCAGGAAATTGATTTTCTTCAATAATTCGAGTAAAACCTGATGCTTTATTCAGCTTTGCGGACATTTATAGCTTTCAAACCTTTTTCGCCTTCAACGAGGTCAAACTCAACCTCATCGCCGGGAATCAGAGTTCGATAACCTTCGCCTGCAATATCGGAATAATGGACAAAAACATCGGTGCCGGTATCTTCCTGCTCGATAAAACCATATCCCTTTTTCTCATCGAATCTTTTTACACGACCACGAGCCATTAAGACATCCTCCTTGTTCCATTGAAATAAATTTTTACCACTTAATAATAATGATATTATTTCCGAGGTCAAGACTTTTGTATTAAAAAAAACTATTTAAGTTCGAAATTTTTACAGCAAAGAGTTTTTTGCCTGAAATATTCATCGGAGATAATGCCGTTTACATTATCTGAAACCACGATAGTTTTGCGCTTTTAGAACCGGGAGCGACATCACAGAATTAGAATTATACAGATTTTATTATCATAAAAAAGCATTTGTAGATTCTTTTCTACTTTTAAACTTGACTATTTGGAATTTCCAATTTATTATTGAAAGTTTATTTACCTGTTTGCATAAAGAAATTTACCAAACTATTTGGGGGGAGAATTATGTCAAAGAAAATGATGGCAATGGATGGTAATACTGCCGCTGCTCATGTTGCTCATGCATGTAATGAAGTTATTGCAATTTATCCGATTACACCATCGAGCCCGATGGGTGAAATATCCGATGCCAAATCGGCAAAAGGAGAAACCAATATCTGGGGAACGGTGCCGGAGGTTGTCGAGCTTCAGTCTGAGGGTGGAGCATCGGGTGCTATTCACGGTGCGCTTGCATCCGGTGCACTGGCGACGACTTTTACAGCAAGCCAGGGGCTTTTGCTTATGATTCCCAATATGCACAAAATCGCTGCAGAGCTTCTGCCCACTGTTTTTCATATTGCGGCGCGGTCACTCGCATGTCAGGCGCTGTCGATTTTTGGCGACCATTCCGATGTTATGAATTGCCGCACTACGGGTTACTGTATGATGCCGTCATCGAGTATTCAGGAGGTTATGGACATCGCGTTGATTTCCACCGCTGCAAGTGTCGAGTGCAGACTACCGTTTCTTCACTTTTTTGATGGATTCCGCTCGAGCCATGAAATCCAGAAAATTGAAGTGCTGGATAAGGAAACAATACGAGCAATGATAGAAGATGAATTTGTTATTGCCCACAGGAAGCGCGGGCTTTCGCCGGATCATCCAATGATTAGCGGAACGAGCCAGAACCCGGATGTCTATTTTCAGGGGCGCGAAACTGTAAATAAGTTCTATATCGCTGCACCTGCTATCGTGGAAAAATATATGAAAAAATTTAAAGAACTTACCGGTCGCGAATACAAGCTGTTCCAGTATATCGGACCACCGGATGCAGAGAAAGTAATAATCCTCATGGGTTCGGGCTGCGAAACCGCTCACGAGACAGTCGAGGTTCTCGCAAAGCAGGGCGAAAAAGTTGGTGTTATCAAGGTGAGGCTTTATAGACCGTTTAGCACAGAGTATCTCGCAGCGGCATTGCCAGCGACGGTCAAGAAAATCGCAGCACTCGACAGAACAAAAGAACCGGGAGCGCTGGGCGAACCATTGTATCTCGATATTGTCGCAGCTATCGATGAAATGTTCGAGAGTGGAATCGCTCCTTTCAAAGAAAAACCTCTTATTGTTGGTGGACGATACGGTCTTTCTTCAAAGGAATTCACACCCGGTATGATAAAAGCGATTTTCGACAATCTCGATGCCAATAAACCCAAGAATCATTTTACAATCGGCATTAATGACGATGTTACCAATACCAGCCTCGATTGGAGCGAGGATTTGAGCAAGGTTTGCAGCGATGCTTATCAGGCGATGTTCTGGGGTCTTGGCTCCGATGGAACGGTCGGTGCAAATAAGAATACTATTAAGATTATTAGCGAGGCAACCGATAAATACACTCAGGGCTATTTCGTCTATGATTCAAAGAAAGCCGGCGCTAGAACTACAAGCCATATAAGATTCTCCGATAAACCGATAAAAAGCACATACTTATGCCAGGGCGCAGATTTTGTCGCTTGTCACAACTGGTCATTTATCGAGAAATACGACATGCTCAGATATCTTAAAGAAGGTGGCACATTCCTTCTTAATGCACCTTATAGCTCAGATGAGGTTTGGGGAAAGCTTCCGCACAAAGTACAAAGCGATATTATCGAGAAGAAAACGAAATTCTATGTCATAAACGGTATAGACCTGGCGAAAGAACTTAATCTTGGCGCTCGAATTAATACATTGATGCAAACCGCGTTCTTTAAGATTGCCGATATTATTCCAAAGAACAAAGCTATCGGTTTGATTAAAGAACATATCAAGAAAACTTATGGAAAAAAAGGGGACAAGGTTGTCCAGCAGAACTATACTGCTGTTGAGCGGGCGCTTGAAAGCGTATATCAAGTCGAGTATCCCGATAGCCCGACCGGTAATATCGAGATGCCGCCGACGGTACCGCATAATGCTCCCGATTTCGTCAAAGAAGTTACCGCACAGATTATCCGCCTCGAGGGTGATGGTGTAAAGGTTTCACAGATGCCTGCCAATGGTCAGTGGCTCACCGGTACTACTCAATATGAGAAGCGAAATGTCGCAGTTGAAATCCCGGTCTGGAATACTGAACTCTGTATTCAATGTGGTCTTTGCAGCATGGTCTGTCCACACGCGGCAATCCGCATGAAAATCAATGACCCAAAAGATGTCGGGAATACACCGGAAACATTCAAATATACAGATGCCAAAACGAAGAAATACGATGGCAAAGTATTCTCGCTTCAGGTTGCACCGGAGGATTGCACAGGCTGTAAGCTTTGTGTCGAGGTTTGTCCCGCAAAGGATAAAAGCAATCCCGAGCGAAAAGCATTGGAAATGCAAAGCCAACTCGAGCTTCGCGAGCAAGAGGTCAAGAATTGGGACTTTTTCTTAAGTTTGCCGGAGACCGACCCGAAAACATTCGACAAGAAATCGGTTAAGGGAAGCCAGCTTATGATACCGATGTTTGAATTCAGCGGCGCATGTGCAGGTTGCGGCGAAACACCCTATGTTAAACTGCTTACGCAATTATTTGGTAACAGAGCATTGATATCCAATGCTACCGGTTGCTCGAGTATCTTTGGCGGGAACTTGCCCACTACACCTTATTGCAAGCGCGGCGATGGTCTCGGTCCGGCATGGACAAATAGCTTGTTCGAGGATAATGCCGAAATCGGTTTTGGTTTCAGGCTGACATGCGATAGACTCAAGCAGCAGGCAAAGGAACAACTCGAAAGAGCTGGTTATATTTCCACTGAATTCAGAAAGGTTTTGCTCGAATCTGACCAATCTACAGATATCGGTGTCGAGATTCACCGCGGTAATGTCGAGAAACTGAAAACGCTTGCGGCTGAAAATGGCGATGTTACGATGGAGTCGCTTGCGGACTACCTCATAAATAAATCCGTGTGGGTTCTCGGCGGTGATGGCTGGGCTTATGATATTGGCTACGGCGGACTCGACCATGTCCTCGCATCGGGAAGAAATGTTAATGTCATGGTTCTGGATACCGAGGTTTATTCTAACACCGGTGGGCAGGCATCCAAGGCGACCGCTCGCGGTAGCACAGCTAAATTCGCATTTGCAGGCAAACCGGTGCCAAAGAAAGACCTAGGACTTATTTCACAGACTTATGGCTATGTTTATGTTGCGCAGGTTGCAATGGGCGCGAATCCGGGGCAAACTGTGAAAGCATTAGTCGAAGCGGAAAGCTATGACGGTCCATCGATTGTAATTTGCTATACCCCATGTATTGCACATGGAATCGATATGACCAAACAACTCGATTCGCAGAAGCGCGCTGTCGATTCCGGTCATTGGATTCTCTATCGTTTCGACCCCCGGCGTGCCGAACAGGGATTGAACCCGCTTCAGATTGACTCGAAATCCCCATCGATTCCTATGATTGATTACATTTACAGCGAAAACCGTTATCGAGTTCTTAAGAAGATAGATTCCGAGCGTGCGGCAAAACTTGCCAAACTCGCACAGTATGATTCCAACAGACGATGGAATCTGTATAAACAGCTTTCGGAAATCGACTACAGCTGGGTTAAAGATAAAGATTGAAAAATTGACCGGCTTATGTGCGCTTATATGTAACATCGGGATAAATAGCTATGGGCGGGACAAAATCCCGCCCACTTTTGGACTATGAATTGTGAAATAAGAATTACGGCAATCGCCGTTTCACTCATACTGATTCCTGCAATTGCATTTGCCGGAGTGAATTTTCAATTCAAAACACTTGGACCGACTATTCTCCCAAATGGCGGTGAATATGCACATCGCTACCCGGCAACATTCGACAAAAAAGGGCATCTTGTTTTCAATCCCGGACTCTTATTCGGTGGTGATTTTCTGGTATTGGAAAACAGGATAGGAATCCGTCTTATTCAGGGTGTAATGATAGATTGCGCCGGTGTTTTTGCATCGGTTAGCCATATTGGCATGCGAGCAAGGTTTTTTCGCATAGGCAGTCATTCACTGTGGGCAGGATGTGGACCATTGCTATTCATTCGCGAAAGCTGGACTAAATTCCCCGAATATGAGCCTGACACATCGTTTGAGCAAAGAGGGGATTGGGAGAATTTTTTCCTATGGTATGGTGGAGATATCGAATACAATTACAGCGTTCGCGATAACCTGGATTTCTCACTTTCCATAATTCCATATCTGCCCAAAATGCTTTCATTTGCTTTCGGGCTTAAGTTGTGGTTTTAATCTTTTGAGGAAACGAACCAACTTAAAACAAAACCTTGCAGAATTGAGAAAAATGTTGTTTCTTCTTATGAGAATATGGAGGTAATTTTATGAAATGGCTGCCACCGGAAAAGCAATTTGAAATTATAAAGCGAAGAACAGTCGAGGTAATTCCCGAGGAAGAGCTTTTGGAAAAACTAAAGAATTCGGTGGAAAAAAACGAACCGCTTCGTATAAAACTCGGCTGCGACCCATCGGCGCCGGATTTGCATATCGGGCACTCGGTAGTGCTTGGCAAATTGCGACAGTTTCAAGAACTCGGACATCGAGCAATTCTTGTAATCGGCGATTTCACAGCAATGATAGGCGACCCATCGGGCAAAAGCAAAACCCGACCGGCTCTCACAGCCCAAGAAACACGCGCTAACGCGGAAACTTATGTCCAGCAAGCGGGGAGAATACTCGATATTGAAAAACTCGAAATACGGTTCAACTCGGAATGGCTCGCCGGGATGACTTTCACGGATGTTATTAAGCTGGCGTCGAAATACACGATTGCACGAATGCTCGAACGCGACGATTTTGAGAAACGATACAAGGGCGAATTGCCGATATCTATCCATGAGTTTCTCTATCCGCTGGCGCAAGCTTTTGATTCCGTTGCGCTTGAAGCCGATGTCGAGCTTGGTGGTACAGACCAGAAATTTAACCTGCTCGTAGGACGAAACATTCAGGTGGAATACGGTCAGAGACCGCAAGTTATTGTTACAAATCCACTGCTCGAAGGCACCGACGGCATACAGAAAATGTCTAAATCGCTGGATAACTATATCGCATTCGAGGACTCACCGGAGGATATGTTCGGCAAAACTATGTCGATACCCGATAAACTTATCGAGAAATACTTCGACCTTCTGCTCGCTCTCGATACCGGTGAGATGGCGGGAATTTCGGCATCGTTGAAAGACCCGGATATCAACCCGATGATACTCAAGAAGCGTCTCGGATGGGAACTCGTCAAAAGGTATCATAGCGAGGATGCCGCAAATACCGCACAGAACAATTTTGAACGGATTTTCTCGAAAGGGCAAATACCCGAGGACATACCGGTATTCAAATTGTTTAATGGTGATGATAAAACAATTGTTGATATTCTTTTTGAATCTGGATTAGTATCCTCCAAATCTGAAGCCCGTAGATTAATTATCCAACAGGCTATAAAAATTGATGGAAAACCAATTAATAATTACAAAATAACATTTAAAATCATTGGAGACAAAATTGTTCTTATTGAGGATTTACAGACACCGCAAACAGATGGTGATACAGGCATAGTTTCAACAATAAGTGGTGAAGAACTTTATATTATTAAGATAGGAAAACGCAAATGGCTTAAGGTTGTAATTGGTTGAAGGATATGCTGGAGTTAAATACGATATAGGCTATAGGAGACTATGTTATGAATCAAAGAAATCACTTCGGATTTTCTTGGGAATACATTAAGAAATCACTCATGCTTCTTTTTTTTGTTACTGTAATAATTGTAGTCATAAGCGGTTGCGGTGGTTCAAAGAAAGCCGCTCTCAAAATCACATCTGTTTTATTCTCACCCGATGGCTCGGTATGTGCGAAAACCACCGTCGGCTATTCGCTTTGCAAAATCGATACTACCGGAAAACTTTGTGCCTGCCAGCCTGTTGAATTGCCGGAATATTCTTTTGCAAAATTTCTCGCAGCCGATATAGCTCATAATCGATATTACTATGCCGCCGATGATTCCATATTCATGTTCGATAGAACAACCGGATTGAATAGAACCATGACCATAGGCGCTTTTGCTCAGGATGCTCAATGCGGGCGGATGTCCCCGAATGGCAAATACCTTGCGTTCTCGGCATCGCAATGGCATGTCGGCGACAGAACATACTGGCGGCTGGTTGTTGTCGATGCTGTCGAGGGCGGCATTATTCATTATTGCGACTCTTTGCTCGATGATGATTCATTCGAATGGATAAGCCCCGAAAGAATCGGTTATGCCGAACTCTGGACAACCGGCATGGAGGTTAAGCTCGATACTGTCGGAAGATTTTATGATGTCGGAAGAAGAACAGTTATGCCGACACGCGACGGCTTGAGAGAATTTCTCACTATCCCGTGCGATCCGTCCATATCTTACGATGGCGTATGGACAATCGAAATTATCGATAGCGTTGCGGTACCGAAAAAGTTGAAGTAATACAGTTTTCGTTTTGTAAGAATTCGAAAGGAAAACTGTAATACTCTGCGTATATTATAAAAGACTTGACATTTTAATCCTCATTTTTTACCTTTATCTGACCGTCCAGTCATTTATTAAACAAAGGGTCATATAAAGTGGTCGATTTTATTTTTTATTTCGGGAGGTTTGCTTTGTCGATACCGGAATTTTCAGTAAAAAAGCCAGTAACAATAACGATGCTAATCGGCATAGTAATTGTGCTGGGTGTTTATTCATTGAATAACATTGGACTCGACCTTCTACCGGATATCACTTTTCCGACAGTATCTGTGATGACCACCTGGGGTGGTGCAGCCCCCGAGGATGTCGAGAATCAGCTTACCAAGCCTTTGGAAGAAGTCCTTTCGATGATTAGCCGGGTTAAATCTGTCAAGTCGTTCACTCGTGAGGGAATGTCAATCATTATGATAGAGTTTGAGTGGGGAACGAATCTCGATTTTGCTGCGCAGGATATCAGAGACCAGATTGGTATTTTTAAGCAATATCTTCCTCATGATGTATCGGATCCGATAGTTTTTAAATTCGATGTCTCAATGATGCCTTTAGCGATGTATTCATTTGCGGGGGATATTGAATTTAACAGACTTCACGAAATAGCTGAAAATATAATTAAAACACGCCTTGAACGAGTCGATGGTGTAGCTTCGATTTCTATCTGGGGATGGCTCGAAAAAGAGATTCATGTTCTTCTCAATCCCACCAAGATTTCCGCTCTCGGTATCGATCCACAACAGATTCAGATGGCGCTCTCGCTCAATAATGTCAATCTTCCCGCTGGATACCTTGTAAAGCGTAACAAGGAGTATCTTCTCAGAACTTATGGCGAATTTCGCACTATCGATGAAATCGGCAATATCATTGTCGGAATGACCAAGAATTATGAACCTATCTATCTTAGTAACATAGCTGAAATCCGATATGGAACAGAGGAGCCGCGTGGGATAACCGAAGTCGAGGGAAAAAAGGCGCTGTGGATAATGATATCTAAAGAATCGGGTGCTAATACTGTCAATGTGATGCGAAGAGTGATTAAGGAACAGGAGAAACTGGAGAAAATAATCCCCAGAGAAACTAAGTTATACACAATGTTCGATATGTCCGAGATGATTCGGATGATTATCTCGAAAACATCTATTAATGGGATAGTCGGCGCTTTATTGGCAATGCTCTTTATCTTTTTATTCCTCCGTTCCTGGCGCCCGACAGCAGCAATTATTGTCGCTATTCCGCTTTCTATAATCGCTACATTCATCGCCATTTATGCCGCAGGTTATACATTGAATATTATGACGATGGTCGGATTGATGCTCGGTGTTGGAATGCTTGTAGATAATGCAATTGTTGTTATTGAAAATATCTATCGCAAGATTGAGGAAGGAAAGAATAGAATCGAAGCTGCTGGACAGGGCGCCACTCAAGTGGGTATGGCGATTACAGCATCGACACTGACTACATGCGCAGTCTTTTTCCCCGTCCTTTTCATCCCGGGTATCACAGGTCAGCTTTCTAGTGGACTTGCTCTAACAATCGCATTTGCACTCCTTGCATCGCTTTTTGTTGCGCTTACTATCGTGCCGGTTATTGCTTCGCTGATATTCAAAAAGAAAAAGCAAGTTGGAATGGAAGAATCCAGATGGTTTAAGACGACACAGAGATTTTATGTGCGATTACTTAGTTGGTCGCTCGACCATAAGAGTTTAGTTCTTCTGTTGATTGCGATGTTGTTTATTGGTTCGATTGCACTTTATCCGCTTATAGGCGGGGAATTCATGCCCAAGGAGGACCAGCCGTTCGCACAAGTTTTCTTTGCATTACCACAGGGAACGGAAATGGAGCAGACCATAGCTGTCGGCAAACAGCTTTTAACTGTTATTGAGGAAGATCCCGATGTCCTATTTACAGGTCTGCTTGTGGGTGTTACATCGGGAAGTGAGTTCGACCTTTCTATGGGAAATACCGGTACTCCTACAAATGTAAATGAGGGTTCAATATTCTTGCGTTTGAAATTTAAAGAAGACCGCGACCAGTCGAGCGAACAGGTAACTAACAAACTTCGCGAAGCTTTCCCTCAGATGAACAATTCTAAATTTGTAGTTCAGGATATGAGTTCTCAAATGTTTGGTGGTGCTGTCAGTGGTGATATTTCGATAAAGTTATTTGGAGATGACTTAGATGAATTGAGAAGACTTGCGAACTTAACTGCAAAAGAAATACAGAAGATTGACGGGACAAGCGATATCGAAGTTTCACATCGTCAAGGTCGTCCGGAGATGCGAATTATTGTAAATAGAGACAAGTGCGCTCGGATTGGACTGGCCCCCGCTCAAGTTTCAAATGCTATTAAAACTTATACTATCGGAACTTTCGCTGGAAGATTCAATGACCCGGGTGAACAACTCGACATTATTATCAAACTGGATAAGAAGGATAGGATGAACCTTTCGCAAATCATGTCATTACCGATAATTACTCAAACCGGCTCTGTCGTGCCGTTATCGCAAGTTGCTGAAATGGTCGAGGTTATCGGTCCGACCGAAATCCAGCGGGAAGAGCAAAAACGAACGGTAGCTATCGGTATTACGGTTTCGGAAGGTTATAATCTGCGACATATAACTCAGAAAGTAAAAGTGAAGATGAATGAATTATACAATTCACTCGAGTGGGAACAGGATTATGTATACGAAATAGGCGGTCAGGCAGAACTGATGAAAGACCTTTACGGATGGATGATTATCGCTGTCATTGTAGCATTCCTTCTGGTTTATATGGTTATGGCGTCGCAATTTGAATCGTTTCTTCATCCATTTGTTATAATGTTCACCCAACCCCTCTTTATAATCGGTGTATTCTGGGCATTATTTCTGACAGGAACAACACTTTCATTACCATCATTAATGGGACTTGTGATTCTTGCAGGAATTGTTGTCAACAACGGTATTGTGATGGTTGACTTCATTAATCAACTTCGCCGCAAGGAAGGAATTGCTATGAGGGATGCAATACTCAAAGCCGGTGAATTTAGGCTTCGACCCGTTCTAATCACTGCATTCACCACAATTATCGGGATGCTGCCAATGGCACTTTCACAAAGCCAGGGTGCGGAAATGCGTTCACCAATGGCGATTGCGGTTATCGGTGGATTGACAAGCGCTACTTTCCTAACGCTTATTGTGATTCCGGTTATCTATTCAATGTTCGAAAGACTATCTATAAGGGCAAGAAGCGGCGCTAAGAAATTGTTCGGCATCGATGAAGAAGAACTGTATGCGGAAGAATAATTACTAATTACGCCAAATTCACATTGAAATAAAACAGACAACCGGCAATCACAAGTGAATCGCCTTACCCATTGCCGCGAGAGCCGATTCGGCAAGCATCTCAGAAAGCGTTGGATGAGCGAAAATTGTCTCGGTTATTTCGGATAGCGGGATTTTGTACTGCACAAGAAAACCACCGGTTCCGAGCAGTTCGGATGCATGTCTTCCCGCAGCGTGAAAGCCTACAATTCTGCTATCGCCATTTGCGATTATTTTAACAAAGCCGAATGGGTCGCCCTCGGCTTGCGCTCGCCCCGAAGCTACATACGGAAATTTACCGACTTTTATGCTGTCGCCGAATTTATCCCGCGCTTGTTTCTCCGTGAGTCCCGCAGCGCCGACCTCGAGTGCGGTGAAAATCGCAGCGGGAATCGATTCGCAATCGAATTTGCTGTCCTTGCCCATGATATGTTCTGCAGCGACTATGCCCTCGTGTGAGGCTTTATGTGCCAGATGCGGCTCGCCGGTGATATCCCCGGCGGCATAGATTGCATCAGCTCCGGTTCTTCGCTCCTCATCGACAGGAAGCAGGTTTTTATCCAGTTTAAGACCTGCTTTTTCGGCGCCATCGGGAAGGAGCACCTTGCGACCCGTCGCTACGATTATTTCTTCGGCTTCAAGAATCTCGCCATCCATAAATTCGAGCCTGACACCTTTGTCGTGGCGATGTGCTGCGACAGCCTTTTTCGATGTCATGAGCTTGATACCTTCACCGACAAGCGCGCGGTTCACAGCCGCACCAACCTCATCATCTTGAAAAGGCAGGATTTTGGGCAAAAGCTCGACAATGGTAACTTCGCTACCGAAAGTACGGAAAACATGCGCAAATTCGACACCGACAACGCCCCCGCCGAGTATGATTAGCGATTCGGGAATTTTCCCGGTCGAGAGAGCTTTGATATTATCCCATGGCGAAATCCCCGCCAGTCCCTCGACAGGCGGAATGGACGCTCGCGAACCTGTGGCGAGAATTATCCTGTCAAATTCGAATATCTCCGCGCCTTTTGCGCCCTCGACCTCGATTTCGACAGGCGACAAAAATCTCGCTTCACCTTTGATCAAAGTGATTTTGTTCTTCTTGAACAGGAACTCGATGCCCTTGATAGACCTTCGGACAACGCTGTTCTTGAAATTCTGTATCATCCGCCAGTCCGGGGATAGTTGACCGAGCCACATCTTTTTTTTGATGCCCCACTGGAAATCGATTAGCTTATGTGCCGCAGAATAAAGCGCTTTGGTCGGGATACAGCCATAGTTTGTGCATGTTCCACCGACATTGTCGCGCTCGATAACGACAACATCTGCGCCAAACTGTGCAGCACGGATTGCGGCAATGTATCCAGCAGGTCCTCCACCGATTATGCCGATTTTCATTCTTACCTCGCTTTGTGTGATGCGCGGTGCGTCCCCATCCACGCTATAAAGAATTTTAACGCAGAGAACGCGGAGACCGCTGAGAATAGAGCTCAATGCAAAACTATCAATTATTCCGCACCGGGCAACTCTGATTTAACTCAGCCAATTAATGTTTAACGCATATACATTATGTTTTGGTGCAATGTTTGTCAGTTTATTGTCACCGGTAACCATTAGGCATTTATGTTTCTTGCATATTTTAAGATTAACCAAATCAGTTACTCCCATAGATTGAAGTAGACTATCATGCAAAAGCTCATCCTTCGGTATATATATTTCGCTGAATTTTGAGAGCAATTCTATAATTGTGCCAATATGTTCCATTGGATTAAAAGGCATTTGCACAGATAGATTCGACCACTCGGCAAGTGTGTGAGGACTTATAAGAACCTTGCGGGAATTTTCGATGAGTTTCTGCATTGCTATAAATTGTTCCTCACTTAAACACGCTGTCCTTTTCAATCCAATAAATTCCACTCCCATGAATCCAACTGTGAGAAGTAGAAGTGGCGATGTATCTAAAAGCAGTCCATACTCACCGATGATTTTATAAAAATCTTTATCTTGCATGAGCTAAATTAAAATCGTGGATTTTCATGGAAATAACCTTACCTGTTTCCGTATCCACCTTGAAAACTCGGTATGCACGCTCGTATTCCGGCAAAAAATCCATATCCAGTATATTCTTTTCTTTTGAATTTCTCTTTCTGTAGAAACTGAGAGTAATATACAAGAACTTATTATCATCGGATAGTTCAGTCTCTTCAAGAATTATGTTGTGTGCATCGATGCCCGCAATATCTGGCAGGTATTTTTTCGCTGCATCGATTGCATCATTAGAGCTTATCATCCAGAACCTCCTTTAGAAAAATATACTTGCAATTTGCATATATGTCAAGTTCTACTCGTGATAGCTTTTTATCATCATGTAGAAATGATATATACTTAAACTGATTTAGCATCATAAACGCGCATCAAGCAAGATGCTTTATCAATCACTTTTTGTTTTTCTCCGTGTCCAAAGTGACTAAACTCTTGGGGATGCAAAGCGGGGCAATTCTCAACTATCAGAATCCTACTTGCGCATTTATTTTTGCTTGAAGCGACCATTCGCCCGATTCATCATATTTTCGGAACTGATATTTCGTTTCCCAGTCGATACCAGCAATCGCGAGGTCGATAACCGGCATGATTGTCCAGTATCCGGTTTCATCGGTATCGACATTCGAGTCTTTGCGGTCGAGCTCGATTCCGAGTCTCAAGTCCGGGCGAAGATAGTAGTTTAGTTTGGTGTTGAACTTGTATTCATTTCTCCATTCGGAATCGTCGATATTCCATTTGAAATAAGCATTACCTTGCGCGTAGAACTTATCCGACGGGACATATTTTGCGGAGACGCTGATTTTATCTTTAGTTGTTCCGGTAGCGCCGGCGCCATCCCAGCGGCGACTGATATAAAAATTCAGATATTCTTTCCGGTTGAATTTATATTTTAAACCGAGATAGCCCTCGCCGCCATTGTCGGCAACATTAGTGGTGTGGAAATAAAGCCCTTTGAGTGTGAATGAAAGATTGCCGATGATTGGGAATCTGGATGCTCCGTATCCGCCTATTTCGCCTTTAGTCCAGCTTTTTATCTTGAAAGTGAAGTCATCATCGGGATAGTAATATTGATAGCTTCTTTTGTCGTTTTCGCCGTTTGAATAAAGCCCGTAAAATTCGGGATGATATGCCCAGAATTTCATATCGAACGCCATTTTGTTCTGCCGGGGGGAGAACAACAAACACTGTGTTCCCCATGCGCCGTTATCGAGAATCCCGGTCTCGTTCCTGAATTTCCATTTTGCCCAAATATATTCGCCAAACACCGATGCTCCCATTTGGCTGAATCCATAAGTTCCGATAGAGTCGAAATCCACTATCGCGCCCTGATATAGAACGATACCGATTTCACCTTTCTTTTTTGGAGCGTATGAAACCGCACCCGATACAAGATGCTGATATGAATGAGCATTAAAATAATTTGTAGACAGCGCGGTTTTAAAATTCCATTTTTTATTTAAATACCAGTGAGCATAAAGTCCATTCTGATAGCCGTAATACGGGGATTGAAAATAATCGAGTTGGTCGCCGCACCGCTCATCGGTGGGCACCCAAAGATATTTGCCCACAAGCAATCCATAGCCCAGTTCTTTGCTTCGATAATTGCCCGCTATGAACTCTAATTTTGTTGTACGGTATTTTATCATCCTGTTCAATACCGTTCCTATTTCTTTTCCGCGCTGCCTGAACCCGATTTCGCCGGACCACTTCCCGCTTCGCAAAAGGAACTTTCCTTTATGATACGGGTCGTCCCAATCCGATGGCGAGAAATAATCACGACGCGTATAGACTTTTGCATAACCGTTCAATTTCCGTTTCGATGGCGGTATTACAATAATGAATGACTCGATTAGATTGAAATCTCCGGGGTAATTGAAATAGACATCATCGATATCGTGGAAGTCTCCCTTTTCTTCCAGGATAGCTTCAAGAACTTCGATATCGGCTTTATCGACACCGGGGATTACTCGAAGACGATGAAGATTTCCCGAATTTATTTCGAGTTTCTCCTCAAAAAGCTGAAGAAGGTCATAATATTGCTCCTCGGTTATCTCCTCATCATCATAATAAGCGGTGTAAATATCATCGGCATCCTGAAAATATTGAACCGCAATATCTTGCGAAAAAGCAAGAGACATAATTAAAATCGATAGAATAAACCATTTTCGCATAAAACTTCTCCCTGAATTTGAATTGAATCAAATTGGACTTGTTTTAAATAAAATAAGTCTTAATTTTATTTCGTCAAGGAGGGAAATATGAAAACACTTGTTACAGGCGGCGCCGGTTTTTTGGGTTCACATATAGTGGAAAAGCTTTGCTCGCAGGGGCATGAAGTAATTATCATCGATGACCTCTCGACCGGCGACAAGCGGAATATTGAAGAACTACCGGCTCGACTTCATGTTGGCACAATCGAGGATTTCGAGTTTATCGATTACCTGATGCCGAATGTGGATTGCGTATTTCATCTTGCCGCAATGGTTTCTGTCACCCGGACTGCGGACGAGCCTGAAAAAGCTGTTGCAGTCAACACACAAGGCACGATTAATGTCCTGAAATCGCTTGCCAAAAACCACGCCTCGAAGATTGTTTTCTTTTCATCAGCCGCAGTATATGGGGATTTGCCGGAACTTCCCAAGCGCGAGGATTCCTTAATCCAGCCTATTAGTCCATACGGTCAAACCAAACTCGATGGCGAGTTTTTCGTGAAATTCTTTGCGGAGAAATACAATTTCGACTACGCTATTGTGCGAGCTTTCAATGCTTTTGGACCTCGACAGCGTCTGGATTCGCAATATTCCGCAGTGATTCCAGCATTCATTAGCCTGGCGCTCGATGGGAAACCGCTTACTATCCACGGCGATGGCGCACAAACAAGAGATTTTATCTTTGCGGAGGATGTCGCAGATGCCGCAATTTTTCTGTCAAGGAAATATATCCATTCAGGAGTGTATAATCTCGCAGGCGGCAGTGAGGTTTCTGTCAGAAAGCTCGCAGATACTATTAAGAAAATAGCCAATTTCCCCGATGATATTCCGATTGAATTCGATGCCCCGCGACCGGGAGACATCGAGCGCTCGTTTGCAGATATTTCAAAGCTTAACGGTATCGGTTTCTCATCGAAAATAGAACTCGATACCGGCTTGCGAAAAACAATCGATTTTTTTACTAAAAGCGATTTGTAGCAAAAAATGCTGCGTTAAAACAGAGAAAAATTGGACAAGCATTCGTGTTTGTCCTTGTGAATAATTTCTATCAAATAAAATCCTTGCTTTTTTTGAGACCAAAATTAAAATATGTAAATACTCTGATAATAGTGCCAATAGCCAATAATTTCATCGATGAAGGTGTATTTTGGATAAACGAGAAAAAGACACATCGCCAATCGAGAGAATTCTTGTTGTGATGCCGACTTACAACGAGAAAGAGAATATCGAGCGTATCGTGCCGACAGTTCTCTCGCAGGATAAACGGATAAATATGCTTATTATCGATGATAATTCACCCGATGGCACCGGTGAAATTGTCGATAGAATCGCTGAAGGAAATGCTCGTGTCGATGTGATTCACCGCGAGGGCAAACAGGGACTTGGCACCGCCTATGTCAGAGGATTTAAATATTCCCTCGAAAACGGATACGACCTCACATTCGAGATGGATGCGGATTTTTCACACGACCCGGCATATCTTCCCAAAGTAATTGTAGCGGCGGAAGAAGGCTACGACCTTATCGTAGGTTCGAGATGGGTACACGGCGGCGGAATCGAGGATTGGCCCAAAACACGCGAGGTCCTTTCACGATGGGCAAGCATGTATTCGAGACTTGTAACCTCGATGCCTATCCATGATACAACAGCCGGTTTCCAGGCTTTCAGACGAAGAGTTTTCGAGAACCTTAATCTCGACGGTATCCGTTCCGATGGCTACTCGTTCCAGATTGAAACTAAATTCAAAGTATGGCGCAAAGGATTTCTGATTAAGGAAATACCAATCGTTTTCAAAGACAGGGAGCACGGAGTTTCAAAAATTAACCGCAAGATTGTCTATGAAGCTTTTTTTATTGTATGGCTATTGAGATTAGAAGCATTATTCGGGAGAATTTAACAGATGGGTAAAAACAGAAGAGTAAAAACTCAGACCGAACAGAGGGAACAAAAGGGAAACTTAACTCAAGATTCGGTTGTTGACCTTGCGATAGTGGTGGTGAGTTATAATACAGCTTTTCATTTAAGACGATGTTTGCTTTCATTGAAAAAAAATCCGCTGACCCGCGGAAGCTCTGTCGTTGTCGTTGTTGATAATGCCTCGACCGATGGTAGTCCGCAGATGGTTCGCCAGAAGTTCCCGGGGGCATTTCTTATCGAGAACGATGAGAATCTCGGTTTTGCAAAGGGATGTAATCAGGGAATCGAGGCTATAGATGCAAAGTATTATCTGCTTTTCAATTCCGATGCAGCCGCAATGGGTAACGCGCTCGATGTTATTCTTTCTTTCGTGGATGCAAATCCCGATATCGGTGCGGCAGGAGGGTTGACATTTACAGAGGACGGTAATATTCAGCCATCAACTCTGGTCTATCCCAATTATTGGAATCTTTTATTCTCGAGAGCATCGCTTCTATCGAAAATCCCGGTGTTTCGCTGGAAAATGTCGGAACTGCGTAAAGTCCCCGATGATGTCACCGATGTCGAGGCGCTAGCGGGAGGATTCTTGATTCTCCGTGCAGAAGCGCTCAATGAAGTCGGATTATTGGACGAAAGATTCTTTATTTACCTCGAAGATATCGATATATGCCGCAGGCTAAGAAAGAACGAATGGAGAGTTGTGTTTAATCCAAGCGCAAGGATTCTGCATTCGTGGGGTGCGTCATCCAGCAAAACAAGAGTTAAAGCTTTCTGGTGGCATCACATGTCGATGTTGAAATATTTCCAGAAACATTATCCATATCTCCTGCCAATCAATATCGTTCTAGGCGCAGGGCTTTTTACTCATTTTGTTCTATGGTGGGGCTTAAACACAATTACCGGATGGCGAGCATATCGGAAATAATCGGTTATCGGTCGCCCCAACAAATTACGAATCACAATTCACAAATCAATCGGTTGTCCGTTGTCGGTCGCGCACTCCGCACCCCGTCGGTTGGCAGTTGCGTATCCTCGATTCTCTTGTGTATGGGGCGAAATACTATCATCTCTCAACTCTTCAATCCGGTTCCATTTTTAATCTCACAAAGTTCTGTTTTCCGTTGTCGGCGGAGATAAGAACAATCGCTTCGGTTTTGGAGTTATTAGTTGCCGCATCGAGCCAGCGCACATTAAACTCTCTTTGTTTTCGAGCTTCAAGCTTGAATTTTATCGGTGAGATAGCAATCCTGGAAATTTTTTCAATCGGCGAGAAACCGGGTGAAATATTTGGGAATTGCCGCGAGTTCGTCTCAGGCGAGAGAATTTCAATCCGGTAGTTATGAGATATTGTGTCGTTGTTATACACATTGAACGAACCAGTTGCATTATCGATATTGAAATCGATAACCGAGGGTGCGACAGCGAGTTCGCCCGCCGGCGGTACCGTTGGATTTGCAAGCGGTGGTGTCTCTATGAAATAGTAGGGAATGATTGCGGTTTGAAACATCCCGCCGCCTTCGGCGGTTACAAAAACCCGCACAATGAAGTGTTGATTATAAAGCTCCGGTAAATCGGGAAGATTCGTTAACATCTTCGAGCGCGCATTGCCGGTTGAATCGATATAAAGCGTAACTCCGGCTTCGAGTATAAACCAATCTACATCGGGCAATGCGCGGTATCCGGAACATCGGGGCGTATCGACTTCGGGAGGTATCACTTCCGCGAGGACATATTTAACACCTTCCACAGAGCATACCAGTGAAACTCCTAAATCTTGAGTTTCTCCCGGCGGGACATTCTGTGTTGTGAACGACCCGGGCGCTACCTGCAGGGCAGGGATAATTCCCGAAATGCTAATCACGAGAATAATGCAAAGCAATACTTTCCATATTTCACTGTTCATCGCTATTAAAAATAAAAGAATTTGATGTTGGAGCAATTTTTTTATTCAAAAATTTCATAGCTTGCCTTGACACCGACATAAAAAGACTTACTTTTTTTTATCGTTTTACAAAATCGAGGGAATAATGTCCGGTCTGACAAATACAATACTGGATTTAATGCTTTGGGCTCCCGGAGCGCTTCTAGCGCTTTCATTTCACGAGTATTCACACGGGCGGGTAGCTTATGCACTCGGCGACCCGACCGCGCAGCGTGCAGGAAGACTGACATTGAATCCATTGGCGCATCTCGACCCGATAGGTACGATAGCGATTTTCATTGTGCACATTGGATGGGCAAAACCTGTGCCGGTGAATCCAAATAATTTCAGCAATCCACGAAAAGATATGGTTCTGGTTTCGCTTGCGGGTCCAGCATCCAATTTGCTCCTTGCATTAATAGCGGGAGTTTTGCTGAAAGGATTAACTTTCGCGGGCTTAAAACTATCGACACCATGGATGATGGTACTTTATACTATGGATATAAATATTATACTGATGGTATTTAACCTTATACCATTGCCGCCTTTAGACGGCTCGAAAATCCTTTTTGGACTCGTAAAAATGAAAAGCACAACAGTTTTTAAACTCGAACGCTTTGGTCCGATAATTATACTGGGGTTGATTTTCATAGGTATGTTCACAGGTTTGAGTTTCCTATGGATTTTCATAGGTCCCCCGGTAACTTTGTTTCGTTTACTTTTTGCATAGCTATAAGCAAAGGAGTATCGATTGACAAGAATATCGAGACTGAAAGATAGGAAAAGGATTAAGAAAGAGCGCAAACTCAGACGAGATGAAGATGGCAAGCATTTCAAATTTGCCCGCATAGACAGGTCTCATTATCCGAAACCGTATAAGTGGATGATATTTGCTTTTGCAGGAGCGGTTCTATTGTGGTTAGTAGCGCGTTTTTTTCTTGCTTTAACGAACTTTTAACACGGACATTTCACAAATTATCTGAAAACAATATAATAAAATGAAAATTCGAGCCACAGAACACATAGAGTTCTGCAAAATAGACAAACCGATGTCATTTCGAGAAACGAAGTGACGAGAAATCTTACAAATAGACGAGAAAATATTTCTCACTTTGCTCGAAATGACAATATCTCTTATTTTGCAGAAGGCATACAGAACACAAAGAAAAAAGGTGAGCGGTAAGCGGTTGCCCCACACCCTAAAGATGACGAATATTTTGATTGCATAAATCGATTCAGCTTGTTAATTGAAATCAGAACAAAATTAAACGGAGGTGAATTGATATGGCAATTATTGAGCAAGATATTTTGGCATCTCTTCAGCCCGAGGAAATTCAGCGTGTCGAACAGTTTCGCAAGTCCAAGCGCACCGCCGTCCTCGCAATCATGTTCACCGATATAGTGGGATTATAGTAAATTTGTATAATTATAACTAAAGAAATTGGTAGAGATTTAGGAGGCAAGAATGGCGACATATTTGCTCACATGGAATCCAAAGCATTATGCTTGGGAAAACCTTAAGGAAGAACCTTATGACCCGCTATCCCGGTGGAGCGTAGGGAAAACGAAAAAAATAAGAATTGGTGATAGATTTTTCTTCATGCGACTGGGCAAAGAACCAAAAGGCATCATCGGGTCAGGTTTTTTTAAGTCGGAACCTTATGATGATGCGCATTGGGACCCGCGCAAATCTGGTGAGATGGCGTTATATGCGGATACAGATTTTGATGATGTCCTATTAAACTCAGACGAAGAAAAAATATTGTCGCTCAATATTCTCAAGGGCATCGCTGAGATAAATTGGACACCCTACGCATCTGGCATGCAAATTCGGGAAGATGTAGCGAAAGAACTTGAGAAGGGCTGGGCTAATTTTCTTATGGAACGCGGGGAATTACCAATAATTGATGATGAATCGGAGATAGACGATAATAATCAAACCGATTTTAATATAATTAAAACAATGGAAGGTGAAGAATATGTTAGGGAAGCTAAATTTAGATATAGGAACAAAAAACTTATTAAAGAAAGAAAATCAAAATCTGATTATCGTTGCGAAGTATGTGGTATAAAATTCAGCGATATATATGGCGAAATTGGGAAAAATTATATTCTTGCTCATCACATCAATCCTATTGGCGAAAGAACTAGAGCATCCGAAACAAAACTTGAAGATATTGCACTTCTTTGCGATAACTGCCATAGAATGATTCATAGAACTAAACCACCGATGAGTATTAATAAATTACGCAATATTTTTATAAAAAAAAAGGGGGGAATTAACACCCGACTGAATTCCTCTGCTGTCTCAAAAACCCAATTCGCACCATTGAGACAGCAAAAAGCACCTCGATAGGTTAGCAATAAAGGAAGCAAATGACTAAATTGACTAAAATAATAGTTAAAGATTCTGAAATTGCTATACTTCAGATAAAAGAGAGCGATTATATCTCGCTAACAGACATCGCTAAATATCGAGATTCAGCGAGAAGCGATTATATAATTCAGAACTGGCTCAGGAATAGAAGCACAATCGAATTCATCGGACTTTGGGAGATTTTACATAATCCTGATTTTAATTCCATCGAATTCGATGGGTTTAAAGCTCAAGCGGGAGCAAATACCTTTTCTTTGACACCGAAACGATGGCTCGAAGCTACAAATGCAATTGGAATAGTATCGAGAGCGGGTCGTTATGGAGGCGGAACTTTTGCTCATAGAGACATTGCCTTTGAATTTGCATCATGGATTAGCTCTGAATTCAAATTGTATTTAATAAAGGAATTTCAACGACTCAAGAAAGAGGAATCACAAAGGAAGCAACTTGAATGGAATCTGTCGAGAACACTTGCGAAAGTGAATTATCACATCCATACTGATGCAATCAAAGAAAACTTGATTCCCCCCGATTTATCCAAGATGAAGCAAAGCTTTATTTACGCTACTGAAGCGGATTTGCTAAACCTTACATTATTCGGAAAAACAGCAAAAGACTGGAGAAATGAAAATCCCGACAAGCAAGGAAATATCAGAGATTATGCGACAATCGAGCAGCTTATCGTTCTAACCAATCTGGAAAGTCTTAATGCAGTATTGATTAAACAAGGTATATCCCCAGAAGAAAGAATGAGGATATTAAACAGGACAGCAATCGAGCAGATGACTGTATTGATAAATCAAAATGTATCAAAGAAACTGATGAAATCATAGGTAATAATTGAATAAATTCATCTGCTGTCTCAAAAACCCAATTCGCACCATTGAGACAGTGCTATAATTTATTATGGTGTTCATTGAAACTTTGCATTCTCCGCGTTAAAATGTCTTTGTGGCACTGGGCTGGGCACCGATTACCTGATTAACGATTACCGGTTTATTCTCTGTGGCTAAAGTATTATTGATTATAAGATTTTCATTTGTGAAATATACAAATTCAGTTATTCTTATACCTCATGCAATGATAGGAGTTCTATATGTTCAGGAAATCCCTAATAATAGCTGTTTTTATTACCGGGATACTTTTCGCGGCTCCGCAAAAGTATTTCGTATATTTTGAGGACAAAGGCAATTCAGAGAAATCGAACTGGCGGGAGTTCGCCGCGAGGAGTTTATCGGAGCGCTCACTCGAAAGCCGCGAAAGACTCGCTATTCCACTCGATTGGGCGGATATCCCGATTGCGGATGAATATGTGGAGCGGTTAGAAGGGCTCGGTATTCAGGTTGTGCATCGGTTGAAATGGTTCAATGCTGTCTCTGTTCTTTGCGAGCCGGGAATGCTCCCGCGGATAGAATCTTTGCCCTTTGTAAAAAAAATTGAGAAAGTGAAAAGAATAAGAGCCAAACTTCCGCAGCCAGATATAAAAGATATAATTCATCCTATCGAGGATTCCGATTATGGTAACGCTTATCAGCAAGCGGAGATACTCGGTGTCCCGATGATGCACGATGCGGGTTACCGCGGTGAGGGAATCCTTATCGGTATGCTCGATTCGGGATATGAGATAGATAGAGCGGCTTTCGATTCCATAAATGCACAGGGAAGAATTATTGCAAAATACGATTTCGTTTATAATGATACATCGCTTGGCTACAATGCCGATATTCCCGACTGGGATTTGCGTGGATACTCGCACGGCACAAAGACTTTCTCATGTATCGGCGCCAATGTCCCCGGCACAATGGTCGGTATAGCGCCGAATGCTTCGTTTGCGCTCGCAAAAACCGAAATCACCGATACTTTATGGAACGATTTCGAGCGGCAAATCGAGGAGGACAACTGGGCGGCGGGTATTCAATGGCTCGATTCCATCGGAGTCGATATTATAACGAGTTCGCTTGGCTACCATTCATTCGAGGATTCAACCGAGAATTATATCTTTGAAGAATTAAACGGCGATATCGCCATAACGACTGTTGCCGCCGATTGGGCGGCAAGCAGGGGGAGAGCGGTTTTCAATTCTGCCGGTAACGACAGACAGGATGAGGACTGGGCGCATATTAACACACCATCGGATGGCGATTCGGTTTGCAGCGTGGGAGCTACGGATTTTGCAGGCGATATTGCTTCGTTCTCTTCCCCCGGACCGTCGGGGGATGGCAGGACCAAACCCAATATCGCAGCGCCGGGGTATCGTGTTGCAATCTGGGATCCCGATAGCGATACAAACACGACCGGCAGCGGCACTAGTTTCGCCTGCCCTATTGCCGCAGGTGCGGCGGCGCTCGTTCTTCAATATAAGTTTGCTCATGGTTCTTCCACAATGGGGGGATGGAATCTTGTGGAATTGCTGATGGAAACCGCAGACCAGTATAATTGCGAAGACAATGATTTCGGCTGGGGTATCCTAAAAATTCCAGTAGCATCGGGATTGCGCGATGGTATATTCGGACAGGTTGTAGATATGGTCAGCCGAACACCGATTGAAAGCGTTCTAGTTACTGCGGGCGGCGATACAGCTTTAACAGATGCACGAGGCAGGTTTTGTGTATATATCGCGCCTGAAGATACCACACTTTCGGTTCTTGCGATAATGGAGGGATATTTTTCCGAGAGTATATCTATCGACCATAGGCAAAGCCAGCGGCACATGCTCGCTTTCGAACTCGACCCTGTTGTGCCGGATATACAGGCATACATATGTTATCCTAATCCTTTCTGTGAAAATATCACTTTTGCCTGGAGAACCGACAGCGACCGCGAAAGATATGCGTATGTTTCAATATTCACAGCAGCAGGGGAGTTGGTGAGGCAAATCGATGTCGATACTTATTCTGAATATGGTCACATAACATGGGACGGTAAAAACGAATCCAGCGGGAATGTGGCACCGGGTATATATATTGCAATCATACAGACTGAACCCATTTATGATGATGATATCGATATAGAAACCCATAAACTTAAAATCCTTTGTGTGAGATAATCGGGGACAATTATGGAGCGATTGACAATAAAAGATGCACTGGTTTATCCATTTCGTTATAAAAAATGGTTCGCACGCTATCTGATTCTCTGTCTTCTTTGTTTTGTTCCAGTTCTTGGATGGTGCGCTGTAATTGGTTATATGCTTCGCGTAACAAAAAGATGGTCCCGTGAAGAATATGAGGACTACCCGGATTTTTCCGATTTTGGTGAACACTTTGTTAAAGGTTTTTTGATGCTGCTTATAACTCTGATTTTTTCCATTCCAGCGGTAGCGTTGAGTTTTATTCCCGTGGTCGGGCAGATGGTTTGTATTGCATGGAGTTTATTGCTTGGGATTGTACTGCCGGTTTTTTATGCTCGATATGCAAGCGAAAGTTCGGTCGTTGCGGTATTCGATTTTAAGTTAGTATTCCATTTCATTCAGGAAAACATCATTAATCTTCTTCGGGTATTCATTGTTGTATTATCTATAACGATTGTATTTTTTCTTCCAATTGCCGGTCTTGTTGTTTCAGGCGCGATTTTTATTACTACAGGCGAAGGTGAGGGTATCTGGACATTTGTGGGCGGTATTATTATTTTTTTGGGATTGCTCTTTCTGATAAACGGATTTATTTACACCATTTATGCTCATTTTGCTCTTGCGGGAAATGTCTATGGAATCTGGCAAAGAAAGAAAAATATTTAGAATCAATTAAAACCAGCTCGATACAGTTCAACTGCGGATTTCCGATTTCAGATTACAGCATGACAACTGGCAACTAATAATAATGAGCAGCTTTGATGAAAATCTTGGTCTAAAAATCGTGTGGGGATTGAATATTCTCTGGTTCTCGATAATGGTTTTGATAACGATTACTCCTTATCTTGCGAGTATAAACAGCCCCATTGCGGGATTTTTCTATTTACTCTTTAAACCGACCTGTCATCAGATGTCCGTGAGGTCTTTTTTCCTCTGGGAGCAAAAGATGCCGGTTTGCGCTCGATGCGCAGGTATATATTTATCGATGTTGTTTTTTGGATTGGCTTTCTCGGCGGCTTTATACCGAAAGAGAATAAAACCTATTTCAACCAGGATTTTCCTGTTTTTTCTTATCCCGATTGCAATAGATGGCTCGACTCAAATTATAGGTCTTCGTGAAAGCACAAATCTACTAAGATTCATCACCGGTGGGTTCGCAGCGCTGGGAACAGTGTGGTTCGTGTATCCGCAACTGTGGCGAATTAATCGAATTTATAAACACCTCGTTGAAAACCATTGCTCTGTCGAAAAAAATAAAATTCACCAAACATAACCTTGCGATTTCTTTATTGTGATATATTTTTAAAAAATTAATATCAATGTATGGCAAAAATTCAGGAGGGATTTTGATGAGGAAAATAATTCTGTTTTTAGCATTAATTTCAACCAGTGTGCTTTTTACGCAGGAAATAGCAATTGTAACGGCATCGCTCGACCAGATGGCGCCCCAGATAGTTACCGGTGTCGATTGCTTTTTTGTCGTTTGGCAGGACCACAGGGTCGGCTCGGGAAATCCGAATATATATGGGCAATCCATATATACCGACGGCTCGACCGGAGGTCCGGGATTCGCTGTTGCGGTTGAGGCTGGATTCCAAACTGTGCCGGTTATTGGATACAATGAGACCGCTGATATTTTCACTTCTCTGTGGTTCGACCAGAGGAGTGCTACGGAGATATATGCCAGAAACGCAAATTGCGAGGGAAACATAGATGAGGAATGGGTTGTCGGTGATGCAACAACAAATTATTCTTCGCCCGAAATTGCTTTCTCGGGCAGTGTTTATCTGCTGGTCTGGTCTGTTCGCATCGGCGCATATTTTGAGACAAGATATATTGTGTTAGATTCGGATGGACTGCCGTTGGGAACAATCGAGGCGCTTGCCGACACAGCTTCACAAAGCCCGGATGTGGCTTTTAACGGTGAGAAATTCCTCGCGGTATGGAAAGATTCCACAGATTCCGGTGTTGGAATTTATGGAAGATATTTTGACGCCTCCGGTTCCCCGGATGGCGAAGCAATTCTCCTTATTGCAGACGATAGAACATCCGAGCCATCGGTTTGCGGGATCCATTCGGAGATTCCGGAGGATGCGGCATTCGCGATAGCCTGGCAGCGAAGCGATGATGTTACCGGTGCGGATGTATATGCAGCAGTCATCGGGGAAGGTAGCATTGCTCCGGTTGCAATTTGCACCGAAGCGGAGGGGCAGTCTTTACCCGATATCTCAAGGCATGAAAATGGTTTTTTTATAGCATGGCAAGACCAGAGATCCATATATTCGACAGACATCTATGGCAGATTTCTTAATATGGGTGGCTCACCTATCGGGGATGATTTTGCAATATGCGATTCGTTATTATCCCAGCAAGCGCCGAAGATAGCATATAATGAGCGCGGGGAAAAATATCTCGTAGTCTGGATAGACCTGCGTTCAGGCGCAAACATGGATATTTACGGGATGCTTATCGATGCTCCCGAACCATCCGAGGGACCCGAGGTGTCCGGTGCATTTCCGCTTCCCGGAACATACTCGGCATGTGACAGCCCTATGGTAATTCTTTTAACCTCAGCGGTCGAGATAGATTGGGAAACTGCGATTATCTCATTCAATGGAACGGATTTTTATTATGGAGAACCGGAAATTTCCACAGAGGGAATGTCAATCTATTTTCATCCCGGATATTCTGCAGGTATAGTCGAAACTATGTCAGTTTGCCTCGAGGATATTGCCGATACCGGTGGTGTGCATATCGAAACGCCGTATTGTTGGGAATGGATATGGGACGGCGCTCCCCCAATCGTTACATCGACAAATCCCGATGATGGCGACAGCCTCGATGCTATCCCCGTTACAATAACCGCCGCTATCGGCGATGATGGCGCCGGAGTGGACAGTTTATCATTTATCGCGGAAATAAACGGTGTGCCGTTCGATTTAGGCGATTCAGGTTTCTATTGGGATGGATATACAATCACGCTTAATATAGCGGAATTAGGCTTCGCCGACTTTCCCGAAACCGTGATGGTTACTTTCTATGCATCCGATTTTGCTGCATGTGCAAATGAAATGGAACGCGAATTGGTTTTCTATGTTATCGGTGAATCGGAAGGACCGATTGCTTCCCCCCAGCAACCTCTCGATGGCACTATCACAGCCTGCAGTAATCAGGAGATAATGATCTCTGTCACCGATGACGATGGTGTGGATGAAACGACAATTATTCTCTCGGTGAACAGCGTGGAATTCGATTCACTAGACAACATGGTTTTTGTGCCACCGCTCTTAACATTTTCCCCACCGGAGGATTTTGAGGAAGGCGAGGTCGAAGTCGAACTTCTCGAAGTTAGAGATTGGCTTGGCAATATGATAGATTCACCGCTTTTATATAGCTTCTTTATCGACCTTTCTCCGCCCTCGATGCTATCGGCATCGTTCCCCGAAGGCGCGGAAATCGACACATTTACCACCGGCGACCTTCTCATTTCAACTGAAGATAATTACTCATCAGCTCTTTCCACAACGGAGAGTAAAATCTGGCTTAGATACAGCGGCGCCCTTGTCAGGACATGGGAAAACGATTCGCTATTTTTCCCCGGCCCGATGATACTTGGGGTTGCAGAATCTGTATTTTTTAGCGCACTTATTGAAGCGCATACCACAACATGCGATACATTTCAGATTTGCGCCCGTCTTGCCGATTCACCGGATTATTGCGGCGGTCCTTTGTCAAACATGCTCGATACATGCTGGGCTATAATATATCACGGTTCTGGTATCGATGAAATCAAACTGCCCGATAATGTAAGTCTCGACTTTGCACCGAATCCATTCAATACATCTCTCGAGATTTCCTATTATGCTCCCGACGGCGGTAAAATGGAAATTCTCGATGTTGCAGGACATACTATCCTGCGCAATTCAGTTCGTGGCGCTGGCATATATATATGGGACGGACTCGACGAGGAGGGCTGTCCACTACCATCGGGAAAATATTCTGTCAGGCTGAGAACAGCTACGGATAAAATCACAAAAACCGCAATTATGCTGAAATGAGCTATCACCCAACATTCCAGCATAGGTTTGAGTTTCTTGGATTTCGGCTCTTGCTATTCTTTATCCGGCTTCTGCCTTATAGAATGGCACTCTGGATTGGCGTAGTTTTCGGCAAGATTATATGGTGGATTGGCTTGCGAAAAAAAGTTGCACGAAAAAACTTCGACTTATGTTTCGGCGAGGATTATAACAAAAGCAAGCGCGATAGGATTCTTCAAGAATCATACGAAAATTTTTGTCGCTCGATGGTCGAACTGGCTCTACTGCCTAAAATATCCGCAAAGATTTCTAAGCTTGTCGAATTCGAGAATTTTGGAATTCTGGAAAAACTTACGGAACAAAAAAGCGGAGCGCTTCTCGTTACCGGACATTTTGGCAGCTGGGAGATTTTTGCCGCAGCAATCGCGATAACCGGGATACCTATCGATGTTGTTGTGCAGCCCCAGAATAATCAGCTTATAGATAATTTTGTTAATAAAATGCGAAGTGCGAACAGTGTAGGAATAATCGGTGTCGGTGTCGCATCGAGGGGAATCCTTAAAGCCCTGAAAGCCGGTAGGATGGTTGCGCTGCTTTCCGACCAGGATGCGGGACAATCGGGAGTGATAACAAGTTTTTTCGGGCATCCGGCATCGATAGCGCCCGGCGCTGCAGTATTCGCTTTAAAAACGGGTTGCCCGGTCGTGTCGGGATACATAGTACGCAACACGGATGGATTCACACACAAAGGCTATGTGAAAAAGCTTATTTTACCGGAATTTTCGGGAGATAAAGAAAAAGATATTATAGATTTATCGCAGTTCTTCACATCGGTAATTGAAGAAGGTATTCGTGAGCATCCCGAGCAATACTTTTGGGTGCATCGAAAATTTAAAAGCACTATTGGGTATTAGCACTTTCACCGTTTCTATTTTTGCGATGCTGTTTGTTTTTTTCCAATTCCTTTATTATTTTCTTATGCGCTTTGTGATTATACTTTTGTGAATTTTGCGGTTAAAAGATAATAGATAATAAGGATTATTTTTTTTTGAAAATGTAGGATAAGATTACACAAAACTCATTATAGGCTCGACTTTAAAAAAATGTCTTGCATTCATAAATTGCATCGATTTATTTAGTTTGTTATTAAATGCGAATTTTACTATTTAAGGAGTAACTAACAATGGGGCATGTGTATATTCCCGGGCTTAAGGTTTCCGAGTTTGAACTTGTAAGTAAGATAAGGATTCTACCGCTCAAGGGAGATGTTGTAGTAAAAGAAAATGATGTTGTCCATCCCGATGTTCCTGTTGCGAGAGCATTTCTTCCGGGCGATGTAGAAGCGATAAATGTCGCTGGTATCCTTTCCGCCGATGCCGAGGATGTAGAGATGTATATGAAAGTTCCTGTTCACGGCAGTTTTGATAAAAATGCAATTATTGCAGAGAGTAAAGGGCTTTTCGGTCTCTTTAAAACACAAATTAAAACTCCATTTAAAGGCACTATCGAGAGTATTTCCAAAGTAACGGGACAGGTAATTCTTCGAGCCGAACCGGTGCCGGTCGAGGTTAAAGCTTATATTCCGGGAGTTGTAAAAGAGATCTTTCCCGAGGAAGGTGCCCTTATCGAAACATGGGCGACTTTTATTCAGGGGATTTTCGGCATTGGCGGAGAACGATTCGGGACCTTGAAATTTCTTGCCGATTCACCCGATGATATTCTGGAAGCCGAACAAATCGATGAAACCTGCAGTGGGCAAATAATTATCGGTGGTGGCATGGTAACCTCCGCGGCTATTCGCAAAGCTGAGGAAATGAGCGTTAGGGGGATAGTTATCGGTGGAATCGATGCGAGGGATGTTGCGGAATATCTCGGATATGACATCGGTGTTGCAATAACAGGCACCGAAGATATCCCTTTGGCTCTCGTTATAACCGAAGGTTTTGGACATATTCCAATGGCGCAAAAGACTTTCGACATTCTTAGGAAATATGATGGTAAAGAAGCATCGATAAATGGAGCGACACAAATCCGTGCTGGAGTAATTCGACCGGAGGTTGTCATAAGGCAGGGCGAACCCACCGATGAGATAAAGAAAAAAGTCCTTAGCGAAAAACAAGGAATCGATATCGGTTCGGTTGTTCGAGTTATTCGTGTTCCGTATTTTGGCAAAATCGGCAAGATAACCGCACTTCCACCCGAATTGCAAAATCTTGAAAGCGAAACTCATGCAAGAGTTTGTGAGATAGAATTCTCCAATGGAGAACGAGTTATTGTGCCTAGAGCAAACCTTGAGATGATTGAAGAATAAGGAGTGGTAATGAAAAATTTTATTCTCTTCTGTATGTTTTTAGTAATTATGTTTGGAATAGTATTTAGCGCTGATGAGGCTCCAAAACCTCTCACCCCCGAAGTTGTGGATATTCCCGGAGACGGCGGTGCCAATGTCCTTTTAAAATGGCTGCATTTTGAAACTGTACCCGGATTTTTATATGAAATATTTCGGAGTGAAGATGGCGGTGAATTCGTGTTAATATCGCCATATCAGTTGAAATCGGTCATTCCTACCTGGGAGGATTCCACAATAAACGATGTCTCAGACTGGGGATATTATACCTATCAACAGTCTGTCGAAGGCATGGATTTTCCTAATCTGGTTGTTGTAAAACTCACACCGGAGAATAAGGATTCTCTGATGTCGCTTGGCGCCGAGAAAATAATCCGCATCGAGTATGAGGTGCCTCCTTACAAAAAAATAGACGAGATTCCCAATATTTTTGCACTCGGACAATTCTATCAAATTATAGCCGATCCTGAAATAGCAAAGAAACCTCAACCCTATTCCACAGAATCGATATTGTTGAAAACCACCGGGATTTCTATCCCTGTCGAGGGCAGGATTGGTCTCGAAATTACAGCGATGGATGAGGAGTTTAAATTTGTCGAGCAGGGAAACAGAATCGTTGCAGCGGGAGATGTAAATCCGGCTTATCTGGCAAAATACGGAAGTAAAATAACATCGATTGTAACAGAGAAAGCTCGATACACAATGAAATATTCGGAGTATTCCTATGTTGACAGAACTACCAAGCCCGATACAAAGTTTGAATATAAAATCAGATTGTATCAGGTAAAAAAACCTATAAAGAAAGTTTATAACGAAAGCGAATCTGCCGAGATAACACCGATTGACGAACCTCCTTTTGCACCAAACGGCACTATGGTTCTGATGGATACAATTTCAAGCAGTGCCGCATTTCATTTTAATTATGACCCATCTGCTGCTTCTTTTGCATCATTTCTCGATAATCAAATTTTTGTGCTTTACAAAACAACTTATGATGATACACTTTGCGAAAACGGAGCTGTTATCGACTCGATTTCTGCAAGCTGGATGTTTTTTCATAGCGATGGCATTCAACCGAACGATGCATTTTACATCGAAGCAATCGATATCGGTGGACAGAGTGCCACGACCGGCTTGATTATTCCGATTCCTACCGAATTTACGGTTCCGGTAGTGCCGGGAATAAGAGTATCTGACCAGGAAAATGATGATGGCACACAACTCGCATTAAGATGGGGACCACCTACACTATCTGTGAATTATTCTGTTGAAGATATTGCTCCAACAACGGAGATAAACGATGTATCGGATAGAAATCTATATATAGTTCATCGCGAAGATGGTGATACAATAATGTCATTTTTGGAAGGCGATACAATTCCCGAAAACTCCCAGAAAATTCTTACGGTTTCATATACTGTGCCGGGTGGCAAGAAGGGATTAACGATAGATTTTAAAATGCAGACTAATGTGAACGACAAAGCGCTGTATGCCGAATTTGATTTTGACGGCACTCGAAAGATTGATAAGGAAAATGCCGAGCAGATTAATTTCGATAATATTACCGAGGGCACATACAATCTCAAAGGATGGATAGTAAAAACAATAGGCGGTAAGATAGAAAATCCCGAGGCACAGGTTGACATGGAAATCGATGCGACCAGAATCCACAGCGAGACTATGGAAATTCCGCCTTATGTTTATGTTTTATATCGTGGAACCGATCCTGATGATCTGAAAACATTCGAGCTTATCGGACAGATTGGCGCTGACAGCAGAGAGGTTACCGATGTATTTGATGAACAACCTGACGAAGAAGTTTATTACATTGCACAGGTTGTTGGACCGGATGGCGCGGTTACATCGAGTGATATGCTGGGTCCTTTTTTACCTAAGGGGAATATTTTTAATTTCAACAAAATCACACTCCTCATTACGACATTGATTTTCCTAATTGTAGCTCTTTATTTTATTTATCACTCCAAAAAGGGAAAAGATTTCTTTATTCGTCCAATCGCCGGAATTGTGCATGTCGATGAAGCTCTTGGTCGAGCAACGGAAATGGGAAGACCCATCGTTTATGTGCTCGGACTGGGTTACATCGATAATATTGCAACACTTGCCTCACTCACAATTCTTGGGCGGGTCGCCCATAAAGCTGCAGAATATCAAAATAGATTGCTCGTTCCATGTTACGACCCAATTTGTATGATTGTTGCCCAAGAAACTGTGCGTAATGCCTATATGGATGCCGGTCGTCCCGACCTTTATCGAGAGGAAGATGTGTATTATATAGCGGCGCAGCAATTTGCTTATGCCGCAGCGGTCTCGGGATTGATGATTCGAGAAAAAACAGCAGGTAATTTCTTTATCGGTAAGTTCTATGCCGAATCTTTGATACTCGCAGAGACAGGAGCATCGACAGGAGCTATTCAGGTTGCCGGAACCGATGATATGACTCAACTTCCGTTTTTTATCACATCATGTGATTATACGCTTATAGGCGAGGAACTTTATGCAGCTTCGGCATATATGTCCAATGACCCGATGCAGAAGGGTGCACTTAAATCGCAAGACTATCTTAAAGCAATTGAAATGTTCGCTATTTTAATTGGAACTATAGCTGCTACAAGCGGTTTATGGTGGTTTGTAAAATTATTCGAGGTGGTTGGTGAATAATACCAATATATATTAAACTTAAACAAATTCACATTGGTTACCTGCTTCCCGCTTTCGAAAGGACAAACTTTGCAGGTATAAAAACCTTGTCATTCATACGAAAGCGGGAATCCAAATTTGTTAAATTTCAAATAGAAAATGCTATAATAACTTAGGAGGATATAGAATGTTTTGGAAAAAACAATTACCTTTGATAATCGTTTTCATTTTAGGTATTTTGCTTGCGATACAATACTTTGTACCTCACAAATTATCCCAGGATTTTTTCGATCTTTATATCGACTGGACAATTACTATCGGAATATTTGGAGCAATTCTTGGATATTTTAGTTTTTTACGGGTTCATGTATTTAAGATTGCGAAAAAAGCTCCCAACTGGCAGTATTCAGTTGTTACACTTGCGAGTCTTCTTCTTATGCTGACAATGGCTATTCTTGATGGGACAGGAACCGATGGATATTTCATGAACTTATATTTCTTTACCAGTGCAGCAATCAATGCTACGGTTTTCTCACTTCTTGCTTTCTATATTTCATCCGCTGCCTACCGGGCTTTTCGGGCGCGTTCCATACAAGCGGTAGCATTGCTGATTGCGGCTATTATTGTTATGCTTGGCAGAGTGCCAATCGGAGATCCATTGAGTATCTGGACTAAAATCGGTATTCCATGGTCTTTTTACGATATCTCTCAATGGATTCTTAATGTGCCGAATATGGCTGCAAAAAGGGCTATTGCACTTGGTGTCGGTCTTGGTTCGATGCTTATGAGTTTGAAAATTATACTCGGTATCGAGAGAACATATCTTGGTGGAGAATAAATTCATTTGAGGATACTATTAGTTAGCAATTATTAAATTTGCAGTTTGAAATTTGAAATGATATAAGGGGGTATATAGATGAATTTCTGGGAGAAACTTGAGCAACTCGATAGGCGTATTATTTACGCAATTATTACAATAGCTGTTATTCTACCGTTTTTCTTTCAACTTGGATTGCCGATAGAAGTGTCACCAGAGGTAATGGCAATTTATGATTATATCGACAATCTTTCGCCAACAGATATCGTTATGGTTTCCGGGGACTATGACCCTCAGGTTGATGCTGAGTTATCGCCTATGTTTGAAGCTATTGTTCATCATTGTTTCCAAAAAAATGTAAAACTTCTAGCGGCAAATGTATATAGTGTTCAAGGCATAGGTCTTTTAGAACCTCGTTTGAAGCGACTTGCCGAGGAATATCAGAAAGTCTATGGTGTAGATTATGTATTTCTTGGCTGGAAATATGGAGGCGGTCTTCTCATTATGCAGATGGCAAAGGATTTTATCGGTGCATGGCAGTCGGACTACTACCAGACAAGTCTTTGTGACCTTCCGTTGACAAGTGAAATAAGAGGATTCGAGGATATCGACCTGATTATTTGTCTAACCGGAAGTGGTGTTTATTACAGTTGGATTGTTTTTGCGTATGTGCAATTCAGACAGAAAATTGCAGCGGGAATCACTGCAGTTATGGCTGCTGACGCCTATCCTTCGCTTCAAGCGGGACAGCTTATTGGAATTCTCGGTGGCTTGCGAGGGGCGGCGGAATACGAGAAACTTGTTGATAGACCAAGCGTTGGCGTAGCCGGTATGGAAGCTCAATCATGGGCGCATGTCGCTATTATTTTGTTTATTATTCTTGGAAATATTGGATATTTTATGTCGAAGCGCAAGAAGTGAAAATAATCTCGGAGGTTTAGATATGAATTTGAGCACAGACCCATGGGTTTGGATAGCTGTGTTTTTCACATTATCCGTTTTTACATTTTTATGGAAAGACAATATTCTTTATAAGTTTGCTGAAGCTGTAACTGTTGGAATAGGAATGGGCTTCTTTATGGTGCAGTGGTGGAATCTTACGGTTATCGGCAGGTTCTGGAACCCATTTAGTTCAGAGTTCTCAACCAAATTCCATCTGATAATTCCAGCAATCATCGGTCTTCTGCTGATAACTCGAATAATACCGCGATTTGCATGGATGTCCCGCTATGCTCTTGCATTTATGGTTGGAGCTGCTTCGGGCTATATGCTGCCCCGTGTTATTCAGGCGAATATCTTACAGCAGCTTTATGCTACAATGCTGCCGGTGAATTTCAGTATGGAAGGCATTTTTTATAATTTGATTATTTTTGTGGGCGTTATGTCCGCGCTGATATACTTCTTCTTCTCTAAGGAACACAAAGGTTGGTTCGGTGGAGTTGCCAATATCGGCATCTGGTTCTTGATGGTTGGATTCGGCGCAACTTTTGGCTATACGGTTATGGCGCGTCTTTCGCTGTTCATTGGGCGAGTATTATTTGTACTGAGAGATGCGCTAGGTCTTCCAATGTTTAATTGAGTCGGAGTGCTATGTGTTTAAGATGGGGAAGTGCATACGGAATTGTCTTGCTCTTTGTGCTGATGGATATCGGTTTTGCAGATTATGATGAGCCGTTGACAACCGAGCAAGTCAAAATGATTTTAATTCAAAGGCTATTGCCGGATGTTGCAGCAGAAGATTCCATCTGTTTGACAGGCGAAGCGTCGATTAGGTTCGCAGTTCTCGATACTCCAATGATGGCTATCACTTCGTGGGATTTTTATTATCATTCAACAAAAGTGTGGGCGGTAGAGACACCTGAAGTGAGAAAAATATCTTTATATTCTCCAATCGATGTCAAATGGTATCCAACGGAGGCTATCGATATTTTTTCATCGCAAAATCTTTCCGGTGTCGCCGAGCTTTTGATATATCCATTTTATATTGCAGCTAAAAGAGTTAAGGGGTATTCGATAAAAACACAGAAAAAACGCATAGAAATTGGGGGCGTTAAATGCCACAAAATTGCAATAAAGCCCATATATGAAGATAATGAGGAGGAATCACCGCTCTGGGGGCATGTTTATATTTCTGACGATAAAATGAACAGGATTGTAAGAATTGAGCATCAAAAAGCAAGTGTTAATGCAACCAATACGGTTCGCTGGGATTTTAAATATATTGAAGAAATCGGTTGTGATTTCCCATTTAAATTGACAATTTCAACTCGTGCAAAGATGTGCAATTTTAAATTCTCATCGGATATGAAAATCTATTTCGCTAAGTTATCGATTGTTGAAACTTCTGACAAAAACGATGAAAATAAGCAAAATTCCGATTATCCACAGGAGGATAATAATGAAAATACGCGACAAAATGACCTATCTCGATAATGGCGCTACATCATATCCAAAACCATCGGGTGTTATCGAGGCTTATTGCGATTATGCAAAAAATATCGGTGCAAGTCCTGCAAGAGGAACTTATGAAACTGCAGAAATAGCTGAAAAATCGATAGAACATACCCGTGAAAATATTGCAAAACTTTTTGGCGCGAAAAACCCGGGTAGAATTGCATTCACAAAAAGTGCGACAGAATCGTTAAATCTTGCACTCTTTGGTTTGCTTAAACCCGGCGATAAGGTTATCACTACCCGCATGGAACATAATGCTGTAACTCGCCCGCTTATCGAGCTTGAAAGACGAGGTGATATTGAAATTTTATCTGCACAGGTTACACCTCGCGGTAGGCTCGATATCGAGCATCTTTATGAGCTTGCCGAAAAACCGCGCGTCCGGATGATAGTAACAACGGGAATTGCAAATTCTACGGGGGTGATAAATCCGTTCTGGGAAATCGGGGAGTTCTGTCGAAAAAAGGAGATAATCTATGCAATCGATGGCGCCCAGCTTTGCGGTGTCTATCCAGTGAATGTTGAAGAGGATTTTGTCGATATTCTTGTTTTTACCGGTCATAAAGGTTTGTATGGTGTTCCGGGAACAGGTGGACTTTATATAAGCGAGCATTTGGGCAATAGGATTAAACCACTGCTTTATGGGGGGACAGGCGCACAATCCGATAGGACTACTATGCCATCGGTTCTTCCCGATAGGTATGAAGCGGGAACACCTAATACTCCCGGAATTATAGCTCTCGGCACTGGTGTGCAATGGGTGCTGGATAAAGGCGTTGATGAAATTCACAGGCATAAACAAAAGCTTTTACAATTGATGATGGAGCTTTTGCAGGATGCCCCCGGAATAAGACTTTTTGGTCCGCAAACAGACCTTGACAGAACCGCAATTGTCCCGCTTGTGATAGAGGATATGAATCCCAAAGAAGCGGCGGAACAGCTATGGGTAAAATATAAGATTGCTACACGTGCGGGATGTCATTGTGCGCCGCAAGTTCATTTCGACCTCGGCGCACCACAGGGAACGCTTCGCTTCTCATTCGGAGCATTCAACACAGTCGAGGATGCTGAATACGCCGCTGAAGCAATTATCGAGATTGCAAAAAAATGATGAAAATTGCTTAAATCAACTATACATGCAATGAGAATTCAATGTTGCCCTTAAACACAACAGTAGCGACGCATGCGTCGCTTTTTTTTTAAAACCGAAATTATTTTATATTACTCTTGAAAATCATTAGCGATAGAGTTATTTTTTAAAGCACAAATAAACGAGGGGGAAATAATGGGAATTAAAGTTCTACTTTCCGGTAACGAGGCAATTGCTCGCGGCGCATACGAGGCTGGAATTCATTTTGCCGCAGCATACCCCGGCACACCATCGACTGAAATCCTCGAGAACATCGGCAAACACTACAGCGACACTATCAAATGTCAGTGGGCGCCAAATGAGAAAGTTGCGGTCGAGGTTACAATCGGCGCGGCATTCGGCGGCGCACGCTCGATGGCTGCGATGAAACATGTTGGGGTGAATGTAGCGGCTGACCCGATTTTTACACTTTCAGAAACGGGTGTCAACGGCGGATTCTTGCTTGTTTCAGCCGATGACCCCGGAATGCACTCATCGCAAAACGAACAGGATAATCGACGATATGCGAAATTTGCCAAGATGGCGCTTATCGAACCTTCCGATTCACAGGAAGCTAAGGATTTTGTCAAATTTGCTATCGACCTTTCCGAGAAATTCGACTTGCCGACGCTAATGAAAATATGCACAAGAATTTCCCACTCAAAAACAGTTGTTGAGTTATGCAACCGCGAGAATGTTCCGATAAAGGATTATGAACCGAATATCAAGAAGCGCGTTGTTATTCCCGCACATGCCAGAGTTTTACATCGGACGCTTGAAAAAAGACTGCTCGAACTCAAGGATTATGCAAGCACAGTTGCAATAAACCGTCTTGAAGAGGGCGATTACATCCGAGATGGCAAAAAAATAGGTATCATGACAAGCGGAATTGCTTATGAATATGCGAAGGAGGTTTTTCCCGATGCTACTATCCTCAAGCTCGGATTAACATGGCCCTTCCCGAACAAGCTGGCTAAAAAGTTCTATGACATAGTCGATGAAATATGGATTATCGAGGAGAATGAACCGTTCCTCGAGGAGGAAATGACTCTTGCAGGTTTTGGCGATAAGATTACAATCGGAAAGAATAAAATACCGCTTTGCGGCGAATTAAATCAAGAAATCCTTCGCAATGTAATATTGGGAGAGAAAGCTTGTACACCTGATACAAATCTTGGTGAATTACCACCGCGCCCACCGGTTCTATGCCCCGGATGTCCGCATCGAGGGCTTTTCTATCTGGCGCAGAAAATGAAACTCCATGGCACCACAGATATCGGATGTTACACTCTCGGTGTTCTTCCGCCATTGAATCAGGGCGAGACATGTATTTGTATGGGCGCATCGATTGGAATTGCACATGGAATCGGAATTGCGCAAGGAACCGAATTCGGCAAAAAACTCCTTGCATATATCGGGGATTCTACATTTATGCACAGTGGAATGACAGGATTGGCGAATATAGCATACAACAAGGCGAATTGCGTTGTTTGTATTCTCGACAACTCGACTACCGCGATGACAGGTCATCAACCACATCCCGGCACGGGTGTAACTCTCACAGGAGAACCTACAAACAAGGTAGATTATGAGGACATTGCAAAAGCGCTGGGAATACAAAAGGTCTATAAAACCGATGCTTACGACCTTAACGATATTGAAGCTGCACTCAAGGATGCAATTGCCACCGAGGAGCCGGCGGTTATAGTTAATCAGGGACGCTGCATTCTTCTCGATATCAAAAAGCTTAAAGTAACTCCGTTCCGTGTGGATACAGAAAAATGCACGGAATGTGGGATTTGTCTTAAAGTTGGATGTCCCTCGATTTCTAAAGATCCGACAACTAATAAGGCGGTAATCGACGAAATGCTCTGCGCCGGAAACCACTGCACGATTTGCGCTCAGGTTTGTCCGTTCGATGCTATCGGTCCTGCAGAGGATTGATAGTACGGTCAAGAATGCAAACAAACTGCGGGAATTCGAGGATTCGTTTATCAGGAAAAGCTCGCTAAGTTACCGTGAGAAACTCAAGATATTCGATGCATTATATATGGAAGCCTTGAAATTGGGCATATTCCCATCTGAGAACCCTCTCGAAGGTTTGGATGTGAAAATTAGAATGGTGAGGATTTTAAGTGGTAGAAGAAATAATGATTGATTCGCATCAAAGTTACTTTTTAGATTTTCTTCTATGGAAAAAGTATTCGGACATAACGATATAGTCGCTTTCGACCTCGAGACCACAGGTCTCGAACCTTCCCGTGATTCAATAATCGAGATTGGCGCGGTAAGGCTTTTGCCGGATGGTAAATTCGACCGGTTCAGCCAACTTGTGAATCCACGATGTAATGTCCCATTTTTTATAACCGAGCTTACCGGAATCGATAACGAAATGCTCGAGGATGCCCCGACTATCGATAAAGCAATCGATGGTTTTCTCGATTTCATCGGCGATGCAGCGCTTCTGGCGCACAATGCGAAATTCGATATCGAGTTCATCAATTCAAATCTTATCGATTGTGGATATCCCCCGCTTGTAAATCCGGCTATCGATACGCTGGAGCTTGCGCGATTGATATATCCGAATCTAGTAAATCATCAGCTTGAAACTGTTGCAGCGCTTTTTAGATATGACCTAAAGAAAGCGCATAGAGCGGTGAACGATGCTGAAGCCACGCTTTTTGCGGGTGTAAAACTATGGCAAAAATTTCTCTCGCTACCCGACCCGGTTTTCGACAGGCTTGGATTTCTGGTTAATGCCGCTAATTTGCCGCAGATAGTGTCATTCTGGTCGAGTCTGCGTATGGAGCGGCTTCGTGAGCGCATCGATGAACCGGAAGTCGATACGAAGTATTTGCTCGACCTAACCAATGAATTCGGCGAGCAAATTGAAAAAACTGTCGAATTCTCACCGGAAACGGTGATGGAATATTTTGATGTGGACAGCCCTCTTTCCGAAGTCCTTGTGGGTTTCACGCCCCGTCCCGAACAGCAGGAAATGGCTGAATCGGCTATCGGAGCGTTGGCAAACGGCGAACTTCTCATGGCTGAAGCCGGCACAGGTGTCGGTAAATCTTTTGCATATCTAATCCCGGCGTTGTTTTGGTCTGCAGCAAACCGAGAGAAAATTGTTGTATCGACATACACAAAGGCGCTTCAGGAACAGCTTTTTCAATCGGATATCCCGACACTAGCAGAAATCATGCCGTTCCAATTCAAAGCGGTTTTGCTAAAGGGGAAAGGTAACTATATCTGCCTTTATAGGCTCGAACGATATTTTAAGAACCCGAATCTATTGAGCTATCGTGAACGGGAGGGGCTTGCATACATCGCATCATGGCTGGTAGACAGTCAATCGGGGGATATTTCCGAGAATACATCGTTCCTCAATGCTCGCCAGTTCTACCTGTGGGAGAAAATCCGCGCCGACGGACACACATGTGTCGGTCGAAAGTGCCCGTTTTACGATTCGTGTTATGTGTATAAAATTCGCAAGAAAGTGCAGCAGGCTCAGGTCGTTGTGGTTAATCATGCGCTTCTAATGTCCGATATCGGTGGAGGCATTCTCGGCGATTACGATTATTTAATTATCGATGAAGCTCACAATCTCGAACGGGTTGCAGCGGATAACCTTGGCGGGATGCTTGCGCAGTGGCGGTTCAGGTCAACGCTCGATTCGATTTTCTCCGAATCGCCAAAACCATCGGGAACACTGGCATTTCTTTATTCCGTGCTTGCGAAGAAAAAAGAACATAAAGAACTTTATGAAAAAGCGGCAAACTCGATTATAGCAGCAAGGTCCTTCGCCGATACTTTTTTTGCCGAACTGACTCATCAGATGCAAGTTTTCTATCACTGGCGGGAGCAGCGATACGGTGTTCGAAAACGCTATGACAGCGAGAATCCTGCATTTAGAAAAACTGAACCGCTTGCCGCGGAAATTATCCGATATTTAAGCTCCGCAAAGGAAAATTTAAAAAAGTTCGCCGATTCAATCGAATCGGAAGACGCTACAGTTGAGCGGCTTATCGAAGAACTCAACGGCGAAACCGCTAAAGTCGCTGAAATGGTCGAGGATGTTTTATTCTCGATGACGCCATCGGAGAAAGATTTTGTCTATTGGCTTGAATCTCCGCGCCCCGATGACAAGGAATCAACCGATGCGCGAATAAACTGGGCGCCGCTCAATGTTGGTGAACTGCTGAATAAAGTGCTGTATGAACATCTCGGTGCGGTCATACTCACATCGGCGACAATGACGGTGGCACAGGATTTCAATTATTATCTCGAGGCTCTCGGTTTGAGGTATGCGCCGCTAGAGCGCATAAGAACTCATCTGCTCGGCTCGCCATACAATTATCATGACCAGCTCCGCATAGCGATTGCGCGGTTCATGCCCCCGCCGATATCGCAGAACGAGCAGGCGTTTGTCCAGCGGGTTGCCGAAGTTGTGGGTGAGTGTTCCAAAAGAATAAGGCTCGGTTCGATGGTGCTTTTCACCAATTATAAAATGCTGCGAGGTGTTTTTGAGAATCTTCATCAGCCAATGAAAACAGAAGGCGTCAAACTTCTCGCACAAAAAATCTCCGGTTCGTTAACTGCCCTGAAGAGGCAATTTATCGAGAATGTCGAGTCGGTTCTTCTGGGAACGGAGAGTTTCTGGCAGGGAGTAAATATCCCCGGTAAAAGTCTCGAGCTTCTATTCATCACAAAACTGCCGTTCGGTGTGCCCGATGAACCATATTCCGAAGCCAAGCAGGAGCGAATAAGAATGCAGGGCGGCGAACCGTTCACCGAGTATCAGGTGCCACAGGCGGTGATAAGGTTCAGGCAGGGTATCGGCAGATTGATTAGAAACGAAACCGATAAAGGTGTCCTCATTCTTCTCGACCAAAGATTAGCAACACGCAGATATGGTAAATATTTCCTCGATTCGCTCCCGACATCGGCAGTCGAGGTGTATAATCCCGAAGAGCTTTATTCGATTATCAGCGAACAAATGAGTTAGCCCGGATATTTCACAAACTTTGTCGAGTGGAATGAAATACAATAGCACTAAACGAGATACAAATAAAAGAATCTTGACCGATACGGTCAAGCTGTTAATTTCACATTTTCATTAACACCTATTTAAAAGCCGAAGCGTCTCGCTTCGAACAACAGACTCAGATATTTGTGGGATATTTTGTGGGATATACGGATTAGCATGGATATTTCACAGACAATTAACCAATGCCACTAGAATAAGAATTTATAAGCCACAGAGAACACAGGGAAAAGCTGAATTAGACAATCGGTGTTCAGGTATTCAAAACGGATGACCGATAATCGCTCACTTCTTCTATGGCATATATGACCTGAAGTGCAGTTTCATTTGTATGTGTGCATTATAAATGGAATCGGGTGCACCGTAGCAATCATCGGAATATGAGTTGATTGCTTTGAACCATAAATAGCTTGTGTCGGTCGTTGAAGTGAGTAGAGCATGCCACTGAACATAGTCGGTTATGGCAAATGGTTCACCCGATGGAATGGGATTGCTCGAGAACAATCCTTGTAATGCAACTTCATTATACATCGGATCTCCATTAGTCATATCAAGCAATCCACAGTAAATATCATATATATCAATCCATGCGATGCCAATTTCCTGCGGGAGACATTCATCTTCCGCTGTTAGTCTGATACATTCTTGACCAAAACCGCTGGAATCCTCGTGTGTAAAGAAAGTATCGCTCAAATACAGGGTTTCCGGTTCGAGACCGTCATGCAGGTGTCCATCGCTGATTAGTATACGGATACATGTCTCGTCATCCGTACTTAAAATAGAATAATCCCCGAACTGCTTGAATTTGGCGCTAACCTGATTTAAAATCGAATCGATGGAACAATTCGCAATGCTGTCCCAACTCGAACCGGTCCATTTAAAGAACCAAAGGCTGTCTTCAGGTATTGCAGTTCGGTCTATATATCCATCATCGTTAAAATCTGGATATTGCTGCAAGAAATGAATAGAATCGGGACATGTAGTTTCCAAAGCACCGCTTTGCACTGTTACCTCGAAGAACTCGCCGGCTGAAAAATAAGGTTCCACAGGATAGGATAGATTCCTCTTTCGGTAATATATAATATCCGGACCTGCTACTGCACCTTCGGGAACAAACATAAAGTCCTCGGTATCATCAAAATCGCCGATGTCTATCGATGCTGATGAATGAGGGTATATTCTATCAAAACACTCGAAAGCATAGCCGCTGGGAATTGTTTTTGATGAATCCGGTATAAGGCGGCTGCCATAATCGGGATGGAAGTGGTCGATTATCACAGGTATCGAGGATGGCTCCGGGTCGGGATTCCCAAGAGTATCGAATGCGATTGTCCGGATAAGATATTCGCCATCGAGTTCCTCCTCGACATTCCAATGCACGAAGTATGGATACACACTGTCCGGGTTGGGATGCTGGGCGCTGTCGGCTGAAAGATTATCGATATCCGTCCATTCCGCCCCCGGTAAAAGACGCTTCTGAAATAACACCGAGCTAATATTCAACAGCGAAGTATTCGGACAATCGGAATCGGCTTTTATCATAATACAATTGCCGGTAAAGCTTTTCCCCGGATTAGGTTTGACAATATGAACTTTTCTGCAAGCTGTGATAGCTGCAGTGTCAACAACCGTGATAATATGGTAAATTCGCTCATCGAGGTCGATGAAATCGCACAGGGAACGACAATATATTGCAAATGTATAAGTTCCGCCAACAGATAAAAATTCGTAAGGCGATATCCAGGAGCTATCGGGTGGATATATTGTTGCCAGTGTTTCCGCCATCGATGGGAAAGTGTCGCCCTCGGCAAAGAACAGAATATATTCGCTATCGATGTTAGTGGGTGTCCATGTGAGCTCGACACGTTCATCGCCGATTAATTCAAATCTAAATCCTTTTACACGATAGCGGTATGGATATACGGATTCGATGTTTGAAAGCGGGCTTAAATATCCAAATGAATCGAAAGCCGCAACGGCATAATAGTAAGTTGTATCGGATGGGAACGGTATATCGATAACCGGGAATAAAAAATCATCGAGAGAATCGATTTGCATAAGTGGTTCGGGTTCGTATCCACGGTAGATTTTATATCCTCTCACATCTTCTTCGGGCGAAAATTCCCATGTCAGTCTCACTTCACGCCCACAGGTTTCTGCAATGAGTTCTGAAGGCGCCGCGGGCGGGGTCTCTCGCCAGAAATTGCGCGCTAATGAAGCTATGCCGCAGGTTTCGGGGTCACATGCCGTTACCCGCCACCAGTATCTGCCATCGGGAATAAAGTCCGGCACAAACAGTGAACACACGCCGTCGCCATCGGGTAAGGGAGGCATAGGTGAAAACAATTCCGGAGTTTCTGCAGAATTATAACTGTGGATAATCGAGGGTCCAAAAATATCGGATTCGGCAATATCGACATTAAAATGCAAATAATCGCCATCGATATCGACCGGAACATCCCAGACAAGGATAAGAGCGGGTGAATCGACAAATGCACTGTCAATAGGAGCAACTAAAAAAGGCGATTCGGGCGGATTCGGGAATATCCACATAAATCCCCAGTGATTAACATATCCTCCATAAGACGACAGGTCTATTGCCGTTTGCCCGACTGAAAACTCGGTTTGGTAGAGCGGTGATGCTGCGCTGCCACCGCCTTCATCGATGACTTCGGGGCTGTTGATATAGTTCTCGCTTTCGCTCCCGAAAGCGGGTGCGCAGACTGAAAGCAGGACGGATAAAGCTATCATCATCCCGAATCTAAGTAATATTTTTTTCCTTATATACATATAAAGCCTCCGGGGCAAATTTTCAGTCGGATTATTCATTTAATACACCGCTATTATTTCGTTCCTACGCTCTGGAGCCTGTTTTAAATCTGTTCAGCACTTTATCCATCAGTAAAAAGTAATTCTTAATTCTTTTTAGATATCTTTGGCAATCTCTTCTTTATAGGTATGGGATGTATCGTTTCTTTTGTCTGTCATTTCCTGAAGTTGAACTGTCTCTTTCTCTGTGGTAAATCCAATCGAAAAAGCTTCTCGAAAACAGCCTTTAGGAGAATTTGCAATAATTCCCTCTTTAGTGCCTCGAATGTATATTCAAAGCGTTGTATGGTGGCATCTCTAACGATGTCTGAGAATGGCTCATCCAATATCTCCTCGAGTGTAGCCAAAGCATTTTGAGCATTCTTATATTTCAGTTCTAGTATTTCCATACAATCATCTCTTTTGTTGCCTCTCTCTTGAAAGTTTCCGAAACCTCCGAGAAATCCACAATTTCCACCTTGTAAGGGATATTCAAATTCTCTATTCTTTCCTTCATTAAAACAAGTTTCTTTTTATCGATGCTGCCTTCCGGTATAAGCCCGATATCCACATCGGAGGTATAATGATTATCTCTCCTCGCTCGAGAACCGAAAAGGATTATCTTCACTTTCTCACCCTTAAGTGAGACTAATATCAACTCCTTCAATATATTTAAATACTTGTTTTTCATGTCCGGTTGTCCATTTCTCATGTTTGCCTCGCTATCTCGCTTGGCGATGTCTCCATCTTATGGGTCGTTCGTTTTTGTAACCCATACTCCATTTTCAAAAAAGTTGAACTGATTGAGTGTCGTGTTATAGATAATCATTCCGTTCACAGGTGTAAATCCGTCTCGCTCCGTAGTTGTCATTCTGGGTACGATGAAAGCCCCCGTAGTTGATACAACATCCAATGCGCCCTGTGGTGTCGATGTTCCGATACCGACATTACCGTCATGGTCGATGACGAATTTATCGACTGTGCTTAGCTGCAATTGAAGCAGGTTGCCCGCGGTACCGGTGTGGTCGCCTTTGAAAATCGGTCCCGTGCCATTTGTTTGTGCATAAATAGCGCTGTTTGCGTTCAGGGAATTGTCAATCCAGAAATATCCGGCTTTGCCTTCGCCTTTTGTGTGAGCGACCAGCGCCTCGGCTGTATTTTCTGTGTTTTCTATCTTGAAATATGCGGCTTTTTCGGTGCCGGTTGTTTTACCCCATATAGCGATTCCGCCGCCGTTCGTTTCACCATAGACGGCAGAACTCGTGCCCAAGCCACCGATTATCTGGAAATGCCCGGCATGGTCTGTGCCATCCTGTATTACCTCCAGCTTTGCGCTGGGTGTTACCATCCCTATACCGACATTGTCGGTGGTGTTCGTTGGATATATAAAACTGCCTGTGCGCATCCATTCTCCACCGCCGATTGCATCGGTATCCCATTGGATGTTCGTCGCCGATGATTTCAGCACCTGACCGTTGGAACCTTTTGCCAGGTTAATCCAGCTAGCACCATCATAATATAGAATATCTCCCTGTATAGGACCGGTTATTGTTACATCGGTGAGGTCGTTCATTTGAATGGCGCCAATGGCGTCCGCCTTCCAGTAGGGCGCGTTTGTGCCGGTATTATACGCAAGAACATAGCCATCGATAGCGGAGCCAGCCAAATTTGCCGGTGTCCCTGAAATGTCTCCGTAGATAATATCTCCTTGAGTGAACATAGGATTGTCCATTTTATCATTGAACATATTCCAGTCGGATAAAGAAAGATAGCCGTCCATCGAGGAATTGGCTTGCGAAATAACGAGATGATTGGCATTGGTGCCGTCCCCGGAAAGTGGAGCATCGGAGATAATGACCTGAGCGCCCCAGTTGTCGCCGACATCGGTTTGCCATGTACCCACACCATTAGCATCCGAGGTAAGGATTTTACCGATTGCTTCGGTGCCGTTGACTATTCTGATACTGCCCTCAACATGCAGTTTTGCGCTTGGCGTTGTCGTTCCGATACCGACATTACCGCCTGGCGCTGGTGCGAAACCTGTATAAACATCGGCTCCCGAGATTATCCAGTCGCCGTCACCGTTGGCAGCAAAGTTAGACGCTTTTATCGGTCCACTAAAGAAAATAGTATCGCCTAAGAATGGATCAATCTCATCGACATAGATTTTATTGAGCCAGATTGTGTCCAGCAAACCGTATTCGATAGAGTCGTCAAATTCAGTTACATATAGGTTTATTCCCGGGGAAAAAACGACGCTATCCATAAGCCACGGTGAGCCCATAGCTTTGGCTTTGAAATTGTCTGCAAGAAAAGCAAGGTTATAGTCGCCTGTAATATCCACGAGATGCATCTCATCGAGACCATCCTGATATATGTATGCATCGGCATCGCCGAACCTTATGTTGCCGGTTATTAGTGCATCGCCCTCGACATGCAGGTTTGTTGTGGGTGTTATTGTTCCAATTCCCACGCTATCGAAAGTATTAAGCGGATAAAGCAAATTACCCGACCTAAGCCATTCTTTTTCGGGATTACTCCATTCGATGTTCGTCGCGGTTGATTTCAGCACCTGACCGTCGGAACCTTTTATTAGATTCACCCAATTCGCTCCATTGTAATAAATAATATCTCCCTGCATAGGAGCGGTTATTGTTACATCGGTGAGGTCGTTCATTTGAATGGCGCCTATGGAATCCGCTTTCCAGTATGGCGCGTTTGTGCCGGTATTATATGCAAGAACATAGCCATCGATGGAAGAACCCGCCAAGCTTGTCGGTGTCCCCGAAACGGCTCCATAAATAATGTCTCCTTGAGCGAACATAGGATTGTCGAGCTTGCTATTAAAAGTGTTCCAGTCGGTTAAAGAAAGATAGCCGTCCATTGAGGAACTAGCTTGCGAAATAACGAGATGACTGGCGTTGGTGCCATCACCGGAAAGCGGCGCATCGGAGATAATGACCTGAGCGCCCCAGTTGTCGCCGGCTACACCGCTGCCATCAACAAGAACCCATACGCTGCCGTTCCATTGCCAAACTTGATTGGGAACTGTGCCATTCTCAAGTTCATTCGCTCCGACTGCACCTGCAATTATGCCTCCTACAGCATCTAAATCTGCGGTATTATCCCACAGAACGACTCCAGTGGCATCCAAATCGGTAGCTTGACTCCAATTCACACCGAGCGGAGTTGCATCGCCATCGCCATTAAGGCTCGCATCCGAATTGACAGTCTGTGCACCCCAGTTGTCACCGGGAACATCCAGCGGTTCCCAATAGCCAAAACTATTGTTCCATGTGAGAACCTGTCCGTTTGTCGCACCCTGCTGAGCAATATCCAGCGGGAATCCCGATGTACCGTCGCCAGCAATTCGAGATGTAACCATTGCCGCTTGAGTTCCCCAATCATCGCC
>Ga0272442_10000381_pt1 | contig 73125 bp, 66 predicted proteins | sample SSMForm2O_FD_200262 | JGI IMG/M metagenome (GOLD analysis project Ga0272442, IMG submission 200262) | Marine sediment archaeal communities from Little Sippewissett salt marsh, Falmouth, MA, United States - SSM-Form-2O | ecosystem: Environmental > Aquatic > Marine > Wetlands > Sediment ...
AACGGATTCGATATACTCGATACCGTTTTTCTCACTATCGCTGAAATTCTCTATCAGCCTCACACTCATGCCGCTCATTTTCTGGGCGAGCAGTATTTCCCGCTCGAGTTCCTTTCTTGTGCAATTCAATGCCTCGTGAGGATTAAAGAGCTGCTTTTCATCAAGAAACTCCGGCCAGATTGGGAGAAGGTCACCTTTTTGCGGAATCATTTTTTCCACCAGGGTGGCAACGGGTTTCAGAATCGGGGCGAAGATAAAGACGATAATACAATTGAAGAGAAAATGACCGAAGGCTATCTGCTGTGGTGTTTCTGACGAGAGAATTAATACCGTGTCGAGAAAGAACGGGAGGATCAGAAGGCAAAGAACAGCTCCGGTAAGTTTGAAGAAAAAATGAGAAATTGCGCATTTTTTTCCTTCCACATTCGCGGTCAGGCTCGCAAGAATTGCCGTGGCTGCCGTGCCGATATTGGCTCCGAAAACTATCGGAAGTGCGATATCGATAGAAATGAGACTGTGAGAGGCGAGGATAACCAGAACGGCAATGGTTACTGCAGAGGACTGTATGAGGGCGGTGACGGCAAACCCGATCAGGAGTCCGTAGAGAGGATGCTCTATCCCTCTGAAAAATGAAATGAATGCTTCGCTGTCTTTGAGCGGTTCCGTTGCATATGAAACGAGGCTCAGTCCAAAGAAGATGAGACCGAAATAGAGAACGGCCTCACCTGCGGGTTTCCATTTTCCCTTTCCCCAAAGCCAGAGGAGACTGCCGCAAACGATGAAAACAGGGGCAATATCGGTTACTTTCCAGACAACGAGCTGAACGGTCAGCGTCGTTCCGATATCGGCGCCAAGTATAATGCCGAGGGAGTGGAAAAAACTTATCAGTCCGGCACCAACCAGTCCGACGGCCAAGACGGATGTGGCCGAGCTGCTCTGAAACAGTATCGTTGTGAAGGCCCCCGTTACAATGCCGTAAATCGGGCGTTTGACGGAGAGAGCGAAATATTCGCGAATTCTCTTGCTGGTAAAATTTTTCTGAACCGTCGAACTGAGCCAGATCATTCCAAGAAGGAATAGGATGAGGCCCGTTACGAAAATCATAAACGTTTGCACTATCATATGCTATGCCGTTTCCTGTGCTTTAAAGATAAAACCCCAAGGAATCCGATGTGTCAAGAATAAATCGCAAGGAGACACCTCACATAGTTGCAGCATAGCGACTTATGATTGAAAAAAACTTACAGAATCTGGTCGAGGAAGAGTTTGGTTCTGTCCTCGGTGGGGTTTTTGAAGAAATGCTCAGGCGTTCCCTCTTCGACGACTGCCCCGTAATCCATAAACAGTACCCTGTCGGCGACCTCTCTGGCAAAGCCCATCTCGTGGGTGACCACGATCATGGTCATTCCTTCACGAGCGAGCTTTATCATGACTTCGAGGACCTCTCCAATCATTTCGGGGTCTAAGGCTGATGTCGGTTCATCAAAGAGCATGAGCTTCGGTTTCATGGCCAGGGCCCGCGCGATAGCGACACGCTGCTGCTGTCCGCCGGAGAGCTTACCGGGATACTCATTTGCCTTCTCCAGTATTCCCACCTTGTTCAAAAGCTCCCGTGAAATCTCCATGGCCTCTTTCTTGGACCGTTTTCTGACAACGGTCTGGGCAAGGTTGATGTTGTCGAGAACCGTTTTGTGGGGGAAGACATTGAAGGACTGAAACACCATGCCGATCTCTTCACGCACTTTGTTGATGTCTGTCTGGGGATTGCTGATATCGGAACCGTCGACGATAATCTTTCCACCATCGATAGTCTCCAGCTTGTTGATTGAACGAAGCAGTGTACTCTTTCCCGATCCGCTCGGCCCAATAATGACCATCTTTTCGCCGTCGTAAATATCCAAGGTTACGTCGTTAAGTGCCTTCAACTGACCGTAGAACTTGTAGACGTTTTGTATCTGAACCATGATGTTGCGATCTTCAGTCGACACTTATTCGCTCCTCCATAATGCTGACGAGTTTTGAGAGAAAGAGTGTAATGACGAGGTACACAAGGGCAACCATGGTGTAGGTTTCGAAATAGGTGAACGATTCCGATGCAAATTCCCGGCCCCGTCTCAGGAGATCGGAAACAGCCAGGATAGAAACAAGTGACGAATCCTTCAGAAGGGCCACGAACTCATTCCCGATAGGGGGAAGAATGGTCTTGAATGCCTGGGGCAATATGACGTGGCGCATTGCCTGTGGCGAAGTCATCCCTAAAGACCGAGCTGCTTCCATCTGACCCTTCGGGATCGATTCAATACCTGCCCTGAATATCTCGCCCATATATGCACCGTAGCACACTGCCATTGCGATGACGGCACTGACCATAGCGGGGAGATTTACCACCCGACCCAGGGCAAAATAAATGTAGAAAAGCTGAACCAAAAGAGGAATACCCCGTATGACTTCCACATAGACCGAGGCTATTCCGTTTATGATCTTGCTTTTCGATATCCTTCCCAAACCTGTGAAGAGGCCGATTATCAGGGATAACAGGATTGCCTCTATGGTAACCTGAAAGGTAACCAGGATCCCATCTGGCACAAACTTCAGGATTGCCAGATAGGGATCCGGTTTGGATATGGCAAGATAGGCGATGATTGCGAGGGCACCGACCATAGATACCCGCCATGCCGTAAACAGTCCCACATCTTCTTTGCTGGGGATTGCCGCTCCGTCACCTACTGCAATTACAGGTTTTTTCTTCTCTACAGTTTCTGTTTTCGTTACTTCAGCCACTTTGCCTCTAACTTCTTGTCGATTCCTTTATCCTGGACAGCCTTGATTCCCTTGTTGATGAGGTCGAGGAGTTCCTTGTCGCCCTTCTTCACTGCGATGCCGTAATATTCCTCCGTAAAGGGTTCGCCGACAATCTTGAATTTGTCCTTGTACTCGTCTCTCTGCAGTGCATAGTCTGCCGCTACCGGCGTATCGCAGACAACACCGACAACGCGGCCTGCTGCCATGTCTTCAAAGGCAAGACCGATTTCGTCGTATGTTCTCAGGGTGACACCTTCCACCTTTTTGACTGCAAAGGCTCCCGTTGTCCCTATCTGTGCGCCTACCTTTTTGCCCTTCAGATCAGCGACAACAACCGCGGTTGAATCCTTGGGAACGATGAGTATCTGACCCGCATTGATATAGGGGAGAGAAAAATCCATTGTTTTCTTGCGTTCCTCGGTGATCGTGACGGATGAAATGATCGCGTCATATTTTCCGGCAGCGATTCCTGCAAAAATACCGTCCCAAGCGGTGTTCTGATATTTCACGGTGAATCCCGCCTCTTTCGCGACGGCATTGAGGAAGTCGATGTCGAAACCGACGATGTTCTTATTCTGATCGACCATTTCCATCGGTGGCCATGTGGCGTCGGTTGCAACGGTTACTACCTTTTCCGCCGCAAATAGGGAACCGACGGTTGCAGGGGCAATTATAAAACTTGCCATAACCAGTAAAGCGATGATTATTTTAGATGCCCTCATATCTTCCTCCTGTTAGTTAAAAGTGCTTTTTTGAAATTTGGGAACAATTACTATTTAAGCCGCTATATTGTCAAGATAAATAATGAGATTCCCTGTGGAAATAGCGGCAACCTGTGCATCATTCGTGCTTATTTGGGCAGTAAGGCGACTTTTCTCCTATTTCGAGAGAAAGTGCTCCGGTATTTTTGCCCTGAGCCCCGGAAGGTTTGCGATGAAAACCGAGAGGAGAACCAGTAATCCGCCACAGGCCTGTACCAGGGTGAGCGTTTCATTCAGGATTATCCAAGCCCCTATGGCGGTGACAACGGGAATCATGTTTATAAAGAGGGATGCCCGTGTGGCTGATACTTTCGTGAGGGCGAAGTTGTAGCAGAAAAAGGCACCGATGGTGGCAAAGACCGTAAGGTAGAGGACAGCTCCCAGCGAGCTTCCGCTTATCTGGGACCATTCGATTCCCGGAAGTTCCCAGAGAAATGCGGGAGTATAAAAGAGGGCGCCGTAGAATATCTGCATGCTGGTGATCTCCAGGGCGCTGTATTTCCGACCGAGGTTCCGCGCCGATACGATATAGAGTGCCGCCGAAATAACGGCGCCGAATATAAGGAGATCGCCGATGATTGATCCATCCCAGGATAGTCTGAAACCGGACTCTCCCGTTATAAGGATGAATATACCCGCGAAGGAGATCACGATGCTTGCAAGCCCGGTCAGTGATGACTTTTCCTTGAGAAAGATTGTCGAGAGTATGAGGACCGCGATAGGAGTCGTGGCTATGATAAGGGATGCCTTCGGTGCCGACGTATATTGAAGCCCCAGCGTTTCAAAGACAAAGTAGAGCCCCGGCTCAAAGAACGATAAGAGAAAGAGAAGGATATGATCTTTCTTTGAAAATCGAGGGAATCCCTTCCTCAAAACTAGTAAAAGGAAAAAAAGCGCAGAAATACTGAATTCGGCGAAAATCAGTGTAAAGGGAGGAATACTTGCAAGGGCCATCTTTGTCGCGACAAAGGAAAGTCCCCAGAAAATAACGGCTCCCATAAGAGCGAGATATGTTTTTGTATAGTCGGTGGTATCCAATAGGGTATTCCTCGCTCATCGTGGTACGGTATTGTTAATTATGAAATATTTTCCTTAACAGCCGGAGATTACCCGCAACTAGTTGCGGGGAGATTCAAAAACAGCATATGTCCTACATCTTTTCGTGGAAAACTTCAAATAAACGGTAGCGTTGCATCATTTGTGCTAATGAGTCTTTCGATAGATATCCTTTTTATTTGGAGATAATGTCTTCCGGTATTTTTGCTCTGAGCCCCGGAAGGTTTGCGATGAAAACCGAGAGGAGCACCAGCAGTCCGCCACAGGCCTGTACCAGTGTGAGCGTTTCATTCAGGATTATCCATGCCGCTATGGCGGTGACAACGGGGATCATGTTTATAAAGAGGGACGCCCGTGTGGCTGATACCCTCGTGAGGGCGAAATTATAGCAGAGAAAGGCGCCGATGGTCGCAAAGATTGTGAGATAGAGAACGGCCCCCAGTGAGCTTCCACTTATCTGGGACCATTCGATTTCAGGGAGTTCCCAGAGAAATGCGGGAGTATAAAAGAGGGCGCCGTAGAATATCTGCATGCTGGTGATCTCCAGGGCGCTGTATTTCCGACCGAGGTTCCGCGCCGATACGATATAAAGTGCTGCCGAAATAACGGCGCCGAATATAAGAAGATCACCGATAAAGGATCCCTCCCAGGATAGCCTGAAGCCGGATTCCCCCGTTATCAGGATGAATATTCCCGCAAATGAGAGCACGATGCTTGCAAGCCTGGCCGGTGAAGGCTTTTCCTTGAGAAAGATTGTCGAGAGTATCAGGACGGCGATAGGAATCGTAGCAATGATAAGGGATGCCTTCGGTGCCGACGTATATTGGAGTCCCAGAGTCTCAAAGATGAAGTAGAGCCCTGGTTCAAAGAGCGATAACAGGAAGAGGAAGATATGATCTTTCTTTGAAAACCGGGGGAGACCTTTTCTCAGGGTCAGCAAAAGAAAGAAAAGGGCAGAAATACTGAATCTGGCGAAAATAAGTGTAAAAGTAGGAATACTTGCAAGGGCCATCTTTGTGGCGACAAAGGAAAGTCCCCAGAAAATAACGGCTCCCATAAGGGCGAGATATGTTTTTGTATAGTCGGTAGTATCCACTACGACATTCCTCTTCTATAGGGCTAAATTCTTGATATAGTACAACATTTAATGATTTAAAGACGCCCTTCTTCGACTCCGTGACACGCTACGAATGTGCCCGATTCGAGCTTGGTAAGTTCGGGAATTTCCCTCATGCACCGTTCGTTAGCGAAGGGACACCGGCTGTGGAAAACACAACCTGATGGCAGATTGATGGGGGTGGGAACTTCACCTTTCAATTTTATATGGTCCCCTTTTCGGTTATGGATATCCGGAATGGCGCTCAAAAGGGCCTGGGTATAGGGGTGTCTTGGCGATTCGAAGAGTTCAGCCGTTTGTGCCAACTCGCATAAACGTCCGAGATACATTACTGCCACCCTCGTGCTTATGTGACGAACAACAGAGAGATCATGGGTGATAAACATATAGGTTAGACCCCGTTTCTCCTGGGCGTCCATCAGGAGGTTCAGAATCTGGGCCTGAATTGATACATCAAGGGCGGAGACCGGTTCATCAGCCACAATGAATTCGGGATCGACCATCAGAGCCCTGGCAATACTGATACGCTGCCGCTGGCCTCCGGAAAACTCGTGGGGATAGCGGTCAACCCAGCCCGGGTCAACCCCCACCTGGAACATGACGTCAACAACCCTTTTCCTGACTTCATCTTCCGAGATGCTTTTGTTATGAAACTTGACCGGTTCGTTCAGTGTCTGCTCCACCGTCATTCGCGGGTTCAGAGAGGCGTAGGGGTCCTGAAAGATCATCTGCATCTTGGCTCTGTAGGGGAGCATCTGTTTCGGTGTGAGGTGGTCGATTCTTTTGTTTCGGTAGAGTATCTTGCCGCTCTCAGGAGGGTAGAGGCCGAGAATGGCCCGTGCCAGCGTCGATTTTCCGCAGCCGCTTTCACCGACGACACTCAACGTTTCGCCGGGATGGATGGAAAAACTCACGTCGTTCACGGCCCTCACGACTGTTCGGTCTCGGACAACTTTTCCCCCTTGTATTGCGAGTTGCTCCAGAAGTCCGCCCGATATGTCGAAGTGCTTTACCACGTTTTTTATTGTTAAGAGGTTTCCGTTTTCGCTCATTGCACTTCCTTTTTACCCGAAACCATGTGGCAGGCGACTATCTTGTCTGTACCGTCGATTTCCTTGAGCTTCGGGATTTCTCTTGTGCATATCTCTCCCTTAATCGTGCAGCGGGGATGGAATGAACAGCCCGGAGGAATATCCATCAATGTGGGCATGACCCCCGGAATCTGATTCAGACGCTCTCCCGGGTTCCGCTTGTCCGGTATCGCTTTTATAAGTCCCTTTGTATAGGGGTGCCGGGGATTTTCTATGATCTCCGTGGTGGTTCCCATCTCGACAATATTGCCGGCATACATAACCACAACTTTATCCGTGATCTGTGCGACGACGCCGAGATCGTGGGTGATGAGGATGAGACCGGTGTCTTCCGATTCGCAGAGTTCCCGAAGAAGGTCCATGATTTCCGCCTGTATCGTGACATCGAGGGCGGTTGTCGGTTCATCGGCGATAATCAGCGCGGGATCTGACAGAAGGGCAATCGCTATGACGATTCTCTGCCGCATCCCTCCTGAAAACTCATGAGGATACTGCCGCAGGCGTTTTTCCGGCGAAGGAATGTGAACCTTGTGAAGTTTCTCGAGTGCTATTTTCTCCGCCTCGGTTTTTGATATTTTCATGTGAGCCTGGAGCGTTTCAACCATCTGTGTCCCAATCGTAAGAACGGGATTGAGGGTCATCATGGGGTCCTGAAAAATCATGCTGATTCGGTTTCCCCGAATATCACGCATCTCTTCATCGGAAAGGGAGGCAAGGTCTCTGCCGTTGAAGAGGACGCTGCCGTCGGATATATAGCCGGGCTTGCTTATCAGGTTTATGATGGCGAATCCTGTTACCGATTTACCGGCACCGCTTTCTCCGACAAGACCGACGCGCTCGCCCCTGTCAACGGTGAAATTGACGCCGTGTATGGCGATGAGACTTCCCGTTCGGAGGGCAAAGGTAACTTCCAGGTCTTTTACGTCAAGTAAATGTTGCATACTATCAAACTCTTCGGCATTCCATATAATGCAATTTCTCCAATTTCATCCGAGTCTACTCCATAGATTCCCGACTAAACTTGTCATTCCCGACCTGATCGGGAATCCAGAAATTACAGCAACTCATCGTAAAGATCATGCCAATTCGGATTCATTGACTCGATAAGCTCTATCTTCCAATTTCTCTTCCACTTCTTTAATTTTTTCTCTCTTTGAATCGCACTATTTATATCATTGACATGTTCATAATATACTAATCTGTGAACTTTATATTTCTGAGTAAACCCTTCGATAAGGCCACTCTTGTGTTCGTACACTCTTCTCAATAAATCATTAGTGACGCCCGTATATAAGGTTCCATTGCTTTTGCTCGCGAGTATGTAAACATAATGCGTTTTCATCTGTTATCATTACGCTATTTATATTCGCCTTATGGATTCCCGCATCCGCGGGAATGACAGACGGTGCGGAAATGCTTGCTTGAACGAGAGCAACAATCCACTCACAAGTAACTTATTTTACTCATAAAACTTGGTTAATCTAATACATACTCCTCTTTTTCTTTATCCTTTGTACAGTTTCGGGTTCATCACGTCTCTCAGCCAGTCGCCCAGGAGATTAACGACAAGGACGAAAACGACGAGCAGTATCCCGGGGAACAGGGTGATCCACCAGGATCCGCTGAAGATGTATTCAAATCCTGCATTGATGAGCGATCCTAATGAGGGCTTCGTAATCGGCATTCCGAGTCCCAAAAAGGAGAGCGCCGCTTCGCTCATGACGGCGTTGGCCACCTGTATCGTTGAAATAACAAGCACGGGCGAGAGCGTGTTGGGCAGGATATGGCGCCACCTGATACGGCGGGGACTGAGTCCGATGACGCGAGCCGCCTCGACGTATTCTTTCGACTTTTCTCTCAAAACGGAGGCGCGCACCGTTCGAGCGTACTGGGGCCACTCGGCGAGACCGATAATGACGATAAGGAGCGGAGCGGCCAGTTCTTCATATCTGCCAACCCCAAAGGCCACCTGGAAAATCGCACTGATGATAATTGCCACCATCATGGTGGAAAATGAGAGCTGGACATCGGCGATCCTCATGAGAAATGCATCGATCTTTCCACCCAGGTAGCCCGATATCATTCCGATAAGGATTCCTATAAAGGCCTGAAGCAAAACGGCTCCGCATCCGATGAAAACCGAGAGCCGCATACCGTAGAACATGGTACTCAAGAGATCTCTCCCCTGGATATCCGTACCAAAGAGGAAGCGTTCTTCGCCGCCCTCCATCCAGGATGGGGGAATTTCAGCGTCCATCACGTCAATGCTCGACGTATCATAGGGATCGTAGGGTGCCAGAAGGGGAGAGGAGAGGCTCAGGAGAACGAGCATGGTGAAAATGATAAAGCTCGCAACGGCAACCCAGTCCCGTTTGAAACTGTAGAGGAAGTAGGAATTTTTAAAGCGACGCCATTTTTTTTTCATTTTCTGCCCGTAATCCTCACTGTGGGATTTACCAGTCCGTAGATGATATCGACAATAGTATTGACCACCACAAAAAGAGCGCCGACGACGATGAGATAGGCCACAAGGAGTGCCGTGTCAGATCGTTCCACTGCCTCGAGAAACATGAATCCCATTCCCTGCCATTGAAAGACGGTTTCCGTCAGTATGGTAAAGGCGATAAGAATACCGAGCTGTACACCGCCGACGGTGATGACGGGAAGCAGGGTATTTTTAAAGCCGTGGAGAAACCATATCCGGTATCTGGAAAGGCCCTTTGCCCAGGCAAATTTGACATACTCCGTTTCCAGGACTTCCATCATTTCGGAGCGGATAAGCCTGATAAAGAGGGGGAGCATGATGGATGAGAGGGCAATGCTCGGGAGAATCAGATGCTTCAATCCGTCAAGGGTGAAAAAGCCGCTTTCCCACCCGTATATATTAACAGTTTGACCCCGTCCGTATGATGGGAGCCAGTGAAGTTCAACAGCAAAAATATAGATGAGAATAATTGCCGTCAGAAAAACGGGGATGGAAACCCCGACGATGCTTACCCCCATCGTCAGTCGAGAGAATAAGCTTTTAGGGTTAATGGCGGCATAGATGCCGATAGGGATCGAGACAAGAATAATAATGAGGCTGCTGACGAAGACAAGCTCAAGTGTCGCAGGGGCCTTGGCGGTAATGACATCGAGGGCCGGCTTCTTGAAAAAAAAAGAATGTCCCAGGTCGCCGTGAAGGGCATCTTTTACGAAACGGGCGTACTGCATGACAAAAGGGTCGTTGAGGCCGAGCTGGTCACGCAGGGCTTCCCTCTCGGCAACAGAGACGGAGACCCCCACAATATCTCTCACGGGATCGCCGATCTGGTGTTTAATGGCGAAACCGATGAGACTTATAACCAGCATGACCACAATGGCCTGGGTTACGCGCCGTACTACAAAGGCAAACATAATAAAATATTTTCCTTCCGATAACACAGGGCAGCCCCTGCTACCTGCTGTAACAGGGGCTGCTTCTCCTGTGCCTCATACTATAAAGAATTATTTAAATCAACCCTCAGCTATTCGACAACAAGATCGCCAAAATAGGGGAAATTCATGACATTAACAATCGGTTCCATGCGAAGGTTCTTTTTGCCTGCCCAGGAAAGATTCTGCCAGTGAAAGGGGACATAGGCGGCCTCATCATAGAGTATCTGCTCTACTTCCTGCAGGATGGCCGATCTCTTTTTAAGATCCGTCTCGGTCTGCGAGGCGAGGACCAGATCATCTACCTTCTGGTTACAGTAATTACCGCTATTGTACTGGCCGTATCCTGTCTCCTTGTTGGGGCACATGACGAGAAACTCGGAGTAGTTTGCCGAATCTTCCGTGTCGGGATGCCAGCCGATCAACTGCATGTCTGCCACCTGTGCATCGAACTGATCCCAGTACTGGGCCTTCGGCATGGTTTTCAGATTCACCTTGATGTTGATCTTTGCCAGCATCGAGGCAAAGGCCTCGGCGATCTTCTCGTCATTGACATAGCGGTTATTGGGAGCGATCATGGTGCATTCAAAACCCTTTTCGTACCCCGCTTCCTTCATGAGATCTTTCGCCTTTTTCAGATCGTACCGGGGGACAAGATTCGCCTTGTATCCCGCGAACCCCGTCGGTGCCTGCTGTGCCGCCACCGTTGCGGTACCTTTCATGATTTTTTTGACGATACCCTCGTTATTCGTGGCGTAGACGATTGCCTGGCGGACCAGTTTGTTCGCGAGTTCGGGACGGCGTTTCTGATTCAACTGAACCGTGATGATGCGGCTTCCCGACATGGCGATCAGCTTGCTGTTTTTGTCCTTCTCGATTCGTGCGTAATCCTGTGGAGGTACGGGCATGATGAAATCAACGTCACCCGAAAGGAGGGCAGCAACTCGCGTGGCGTCATTCTTGATCGGTGTCAGTATTATCTCGTCGGCGTTGCCGGGCGATTTTGTGTCCCAGTATTCGGGGAATCTTTGAAAGACATTTTTGACTCCCTGCTCCCGATAGGTGACCCTGTAGGGGCCCGTTCCCGATTCGTTTGTCAGTGCGAAGGATGGACCGATCTTCACAATGGCATCCTTCGGCTGACCGCTTTTGTCCGTCCCCGTGTAAAATTCACTATCCATGGGGAAAACATAGGTAGCCATATTGAGCAGCAGAGCGTAAGGTTTCTTGGTGATAATATCCACGGTGTAATCGTCGACGACTGTGGCCCCCACGAAGGGTTCGAACAACCCTTTGAAGTCCTGGCTGATTTTGAGACGTTCGATCGTCCACTTTACATCTTTCGCCGTGAAGGTATTGCCGCTGTGGAACTTTACTCCCTTGCGCAGATGAAATCGCATGGTAAGGTCGTCGATACGTTCCCACTTTGCTGCAAGACGGGGCTCGAAATCCATGTCCTTTGTCCAGCGAACCAGGGGATCAAAACAGATGTGCGAGTACTGAAGCATCCCACCCGAAAGCTGCACATGGGGATCTAAGGAAACGGGATCGGCATCCATGGCAATTTTCAGGGTTGTGGAAGATGCGACGGTGCCGAATGATAAGGCCACCACCAATACTAACAATGCAATAAACAGTTTTTTCATAACGACTCCTTTCTTCTACGGTTGAAAAACGTTAGGAAGAGATAATTCTTCCTGCTTTCAAAAATAACTATAATTGAAATAAATAAGTAGTATAATCAAGAAATTCTGTATGGTCAAGGGAGAAATTGCAAACTTCTGTGGTGAATCAATGTGATAAGAGAATGAAAGGATCAAATGTGCTCGCTCGAGAGGGTACAGAGGCTCAGCCCAGAACGGCTTTTCCCTTCAGTATCGAAAGGTTGTGTATCAATGTGACCCGGGGTAAGCGTTGTCAGCCTTCAACAATTGCCACGGGTCTTACCCAGCCAGCGCTGGCCCCTTTTATCTTGATGGGAAAACAGCAAACGGTAAAACCGTGCGGTCTCCCGATAGCCGAGAGGTTTGCCATCTTTTCCATATGGCAGTGTCCCGTCTCTATTCCGGCAAAGTGTGCTTCCCAGATTACCTTGGGATCGTCCGTCTGCTTGAATTCTTCGGCAAGGTAGGGGAGCGGACGGTCCCAGCTCCAGGCGTCAATCCCCACTACCTTCACGCCTTTCTCTGTGAGAAAGAGTGTGCTTTCCCGATCCATGCCGGCACCCTTTACAAGGTATTCTTCCGTTCCCCAGAAGGCCTCCGCTCCGGTCTGAACAATGACGATGTCAAGGGGCTTTATCTCGTAGTCGATTCGCTTCAGCTCATTCTCCACATCTTTGGCCGTTATCCTCTCACCGTCTCCCTTGTGACGAAAGTCGAGCAGAACACCATCGTTGAAACACCACTCGAGCGGGATTTCATCGATCGTGAGGGCCGGCTTTCCCCCGTCCATGGTGGGGTGATAGTGGTAGGGCGCATCGAGGTGGGTGCCGCTGTGGGTGGTGAGCGTCATGAACTCGAGAGCCCATCCCAGACCGCCCGGCAACTGTTCCTTTTTGACTCCCGGAAAGAACTCCTGCATCGAATCAGCGCCCAATATATGATCGATATAGTCGACCTTGGGAATCATCATAGGGGGATCGCTGGGGAGGCCCGTTTCAATGCTTATGCTGAGGTCGATGAAACGTTTTTGTCCCACGGGTACACCTCCTGTTTCTTCAGCTTTTCATATACTTCATGAAATCTTCCAGTTTTCCCTTTTCCATGAGGATCTGTACCGCCATGTCCTTCACCGTCGCCGGTATTTCCGGCTCAAGCGAACGCTTAACAAGGGCTATGGCTTCGGTAGGACAGCTACTTGCACAGAGACCGCATCCTATGCATTTCTCCGTAATCACCCTGGCCACATCACCGACTATCTCGATTGCCTCCACGGGACAACGCTCATCGATGCAGAGTTCGCAGCCCGAGCATTCGTCCGGATCTATTTCGGCATAGTAGGAACTAGTCAGGAAGGCGTGGGGATGATTGAGCTGTGTTCTTCCCCGGAGGACGGTGCAGCAGCAGGGGCAGCAGTTACAAATGAGGTTCGCTTTGTCGATGCTGTTATTGCTCGTATGGACGAGACCGGCCTCGTCGGCACGCTTGAGGATATTATGGGCCTCTTCCTTTGTGATTTCACGGGCCCTGTTCTTCTCGACAAGAAATTTTGCCGGTGTCCCGAAAATGAGACAGACGTCCTTCGGTCGGTCACAGGCGCCGACGCTCACCCTGCATGCACAGTCCGTCACGGCGAGAAAGTTCTGCTGGTCGATGAGCTTCGATGCCTCTTCATAGGGATGGACCTGTGTTTCCCCTCCGAGGGTGCTTTCGATGGGTACGACACGCATCAGCGGTGTGGGATTGCCCGCAAAACCCTCTCCCAGGCCATCGGCGTGATACTCTTCCCAGAGTTTTCCCAATTTGTCGTGCATCGGTGTTCCCCCTCCCTGCATGAAGGGAAATTCGAAGAGACCGGGAATGGTTGGCACGAGACTATAGCGTTTTGTACCGTCCTTTTCCCTGCTGGTGATGATTACCTTATCGGCCATCGCCTCGAGCCTCCTGGCTGTCTCTTCGACAGGCAGACCCGCAGCGTCGGCGATTGTCTCGGCACTTTTCGAGGCGAATCTCAGATGAATGGCTACCTCGATTTCTTCAGGAGTAAAGAGTATGCGGAGTATCTCATCAAAGGCCTCCGATTTCGGTGCCCCCGAAGGATGAGCATCAAGAACCACTCTCAACCGTTCATAGTTATCCATTGTTTCCCCCTTTGTGCTTCACGGTAGAAATATTATTTTCTAAATGCCCCCCAGTTTTCTGAAAATCCTATGGGAAAACTGTCTGGCCCTTTCTATTTCAGGAATGTTTCCAAGTGTTCGAGGGACCGATTGAAGGCCCCGACATCTTCGGGGGTGAGAACCCCCTGCATAGTATTATTAAAATCCTCGGCGATGGGCGACAGTTTCTCTGCCAATTTTTGTCCCTTTTCCGTGAGACCGATAAGGAGGCCACGCCGGTCGGAGGGATCTTCTCTTCTTTCCACCAGGTTTTCCTTTACAAGACGGTCCACAAGGCCGGTAATGGCCGGACTGTCAAGTTGTACCCGCGATGCTATATCCTTTACATTGCTCGATTTGTGCAGCAGGAGGTCGAAGAGGACGAATGACTGGGTTACGGTGATGCCATAGTCTGAAAAAAGAGTATTGTAGTGCCGGTATATCTTTCGCGTAAGTGCACCGAGTCGAAAACAGAGAAAATGTGAGATCGTCTTCATTTTAAAATACCATTGTTTATATATTAATAGTTAACATGTTAACATTATTGTGCTGACTATGAAAAGACTTTTTTGACACCACCTTTACCTTGGAATGATCAGGGTTCTCTCGTAGAGATTTCGTAGAGAATGATGGCCGCCGCAGCGGCAAGATTGAGAGATTCCGCGTCTCCCCTTCCGGGAATCGAAATACGATGGTGGGCCTTTTCGAGAAGCCCTTTCGAGAGTCCCTGTGCCTCGGGTCCGAAAAGGATGATCTTTTTCCCGGTACTCTGCCAGTTTCCGATCGCTATGCCGTCGCGGGGAACGGTGGCAATAAGACTGTAAGCGTGTTGCCTGGCAATTCGAAGAAGCTCGTCGCTTTCTACCGTGGTGTAGATTTTCCGGCTGAAGATTGTTCCCGCCGAGGCCCGTATGACCTTCGTGTTGAAGGGGTCGACCGAGGAGGGGCTGATGAGGATTTCCCCGATGCCGAACCACGCGGCGGTGCGGATAATGGTTCCAAGGTTGCCGGGGTCCGAAATATTCTCCAGGTAGAGGAGTGTTTCCCCGGGTGCGTCGTGCTCGAAATCGGTGAGGGAAAAATTCTTCTGATAACAGAGGATGATGATTCCCTGGGGATGTTCTTCCGTGGAGACGGCCTCCATTGTCTTCTTCGAGCAGCTATAGACCGGGAGATTGTCGGGGAGGGTTCCCAAAACTGACTCGGCGATGGATTGTTCTATAACCACCTCCTTGACGGCATGAAAGGTCATCTTCATGGCGGACTCGAAGGAATTAAGGCCCTCGGCGATGAAGATCCCTTCCTCGTCGCGGTATTTTTTCTGATGCAGTCTGCGTATCCACTTTTCATGATTTTTCGAAAGCGGCACAATCTCCATTGTTTATCCCTCAGCGTTGATGATTCTTATTACCACAGGAACACGGGAGAGCACAGGGAAAATAATGAATTGAACGGTGAGCGCATTCCCCGCTTTCTTCTTGACCCCACCTTTCTTTTTCACTATAGAGGTGCCCATGTCACCGAAACATTGGAAGATACTATCAAGCCGGAAAGACGAGTCCTATCGTATTTTTAACCTGCGGACAGACAGGGCCCTTTCTCCGAGAACGGGAAGGGATCATGATTTTTATATTCTCGAATCGTCCTCCTGGGTGAATGTGATCCCACTGACACGGGATAAGGAAGTGGTAATGATTCGCCAGTACCGTCACGGCATCCGTGATATCACGCTGGAAATACCCGGGGGGCTCGTCGAGGCGGATGACACGCCGCTCGGTGCAGCAGAGAGAGAACTCCGTGAGGAAACAGGATACAGCGATGGGGAGATGATACCCCTGAGCAATGTTCATCCCAATCCTGCAATACAGAACAATCGTTGCTATACCTTTCTCGCAAAAAATGTGATTCCGGCAGGTCGCCAGGACCTTGACGATAAGGAGGACATCGAGGTTGTCCTCTATCCTCTCGAAGAGATACAGGGCCTGATCAGCGACGGGACTATCACTCATTCCCTCGTTGTCGTGGCCTTTTACCGGTTTTTTATGGAATATCTTCCCTATGCATCGAAATGACAACTACCGTTTCTGTCCCCTCTGCGGGGGTGCACTCGAGAAAAAGCAGATAAAAGCAGGTGAACCGCAACGCCTTCTATGTTCCGAGTGCAGCTATGTTTTTTATATCGATCCCAAGATAGCCGCCTGTACCATTATCGATATTGGCGGAAAGATCGTTATGCTGAGACGGGCGATACCACCCTCTGTGGGCAAGTGGGTCATTCCGGGTGGATTTGTCGATGTGGGAGAAACGGTTCCTGCCGCTGCTGCCCGCGAGGCCTCGGAAGAGGTGGCGTTGAATGTCGAAATTGGTTCTCTGGTGGGTGTCTATTCCTATCCCGAAACGTCCGTGGTGATAATCGTCTATGAGGCCGAGGCGAAAGAAGGACTTCCCCGGGCGGCCGATGAAGCACTGGCCGTCGATTTATTCACACCTTTCGAGATTCCCTGGGACGATATCGCCTTTTCCAGCACCGTCGATGCCCTGAAAGACTACCTTGCACAACACTTCCCGGAGACTGTAATCGAATAAATATTTATGGGGCAGTGAGAGAACGAGAAGTGATTTTTCTCTATCTTACGCCTGTTTTGTCTTGACAGGAATGGTACCTTTTTTTATAGTGCAAGGCTTCCATGAAATTTGATCGTGTAAAAAAGGGGTTTTAAGGGTCATGAAGAATTATTTCAAAAAAGCGGCCGAGACCATCTATTGCAGTGCAAAGAACGAGAAACGGCTCATTGAAGGGAAATCCCTCAATGAATTGAAAGAGATTGCCCTGCAGCAGGAGGGGGTTATACAGACCAATCTCGGTTCCGTTGCAGCCGATTCGGAGCCGATGTCCCGTTCAGCGCCGCATACAAAGAACAGTGTAGACTGCCCCTTCGGGGAAGAGGAAGAGGCGCTTGCGGCACAGGCCGTGGAAATTCTGAGTAACGAGCGCATCGTGTCGATCGATACGATTATTGGTGACGGTAAAGATGGCGTCACGACTCGATTTATTATGCCCGAAGCCTGTGCTCAGATAGCTTACGGAGTGAAACTTCTCTTTGAGGATACACCTGCGGCGAGAGTCGTGGAAAAGCCTACCTACACGATCATCTTTTTTACGGATGAAGAATTTGAGCGAAACAAGTTCAAGAAGCTCCTCAGCAAGGATGTGACGGTTCGCCTCTGGATGGGTGAAAAAAGAGGCGATCAGGTCAAGATCTGCCGAAATACTACCTATGTTGGTGAGGCAAAAAAAGGAGTTTTCCAGTTTGAGAGCTGGCGGGTAAAGGCGATAGACAAGCTGGGAGTATTTTTACATAGCGGTGCCAGGAGGGACCATCTTTGGATCTATGACCTGGAGACGGAGCGCCCCGAACTTCAGGAGAGGGCTACCGGTGTCTCGGGGCTCACCGCCACGGGGAAAACAACGACCCTGTGCAGGAAACTTGCAAAGCTGCCGAGAGAGACCTCTGAAATGATCGGTGATGACGGCGGAACGCTCGGCTTCGACGGAAGTTATGCAGCCTTTGAATTCGGTGGTGTCTATATAAAAACGGAGGGCCTCGATCAGAGCCAGCCTGAAATACTGCGTGCTGCCCTGTCGCCGGACAGCTTCCTCGAAAATGTTGCCATATCGCGCTATCCCTATATTCCTGATTTCATGGACACAAGCAAAACGGGTAACGGCCGTGCCGTAGTACGGCGTGAAAATCTCGGCCTCGCGAGCCAAAGCATCCGGGCCGATATTATCGATTACATCATCATACTGACGAGGAATCCCCTGGCCAACGTCATATCCAAACTCACACCGGAGCAGGCGACGATGCAGTTTATCTACGGTGAATCGATCGAGAGCACCGGGGGAAATCCCGATGAGGCCGGCTCGTTCAAGCGTGTCTTTTTCCTCGATCCTTTCATAGCGGGAGACCGGCTGGAGCATGCCATGCTCTTTTATGATATCGTAAAGAAAAACAGGATCAAATGCTACCTCGCAAATACGGGGACGATGGGGGAACACGATATGAAGGTGTCATTGCGGCAGTCTCTGTCATCCTACAGCGATATTTTGAGGATACAGCTTCGATTCGGTTCCGATCCCGATCATTTGGGATTCCATCATCCCATTAAGAGCGATCGATCCAATATGGATCTTATGTGCTCATACCCCATGTTCAACGATAAGGAACTGTTAAAACGAAAAGTACAGGATTTTCTTAAGGGTCGTCGCACCTATCTCGAGGAATTCGAAGCGAAGTGGGGGGCGATACCCGATAACATTCGAAGTTCTCTCCCCTACCGCTATGAACAGATAGATTTCACCTATCTGGAAAAGGAGAGTCTGGGACACATCGAGTAAAAAGGGTGATAAAGATGAAGATTGCAGTGCTAACGGGAGGTGGAGACTGTCCCGGCCTGAACGGGGCGGTAAAGTGGGTAACGAAAACTGCTCTTGATCCCTACCTTTCTAAAAAACGCCCATCCGATGTTGAGGTTGTAGGCGTTTTCCAGGGCTGGAAGGGGTTGACGGAGGTTGATCCCGATGACCCTGAAAGCTGTGCCAGGCACCTGCGGCATCTCGATGAAGAGACTGTCAGGGCATGGGATCGCTACGGGGGGACAAATTTAGGTACATCGAGAACGAATCCCTTCAACCCCCAGAATGATCGTTCCGGGAAACTGATTGAAAATATAGAAAAACTTGGAATCGATGTGGTCGTGGCCATTGGTGGCGAGGATACCCTCGGCGTTGCAAATAATCTCTACAAACTCGGTATTAAAACGGTGGGCATTCCGAAGACTATTGATGGTGATCTGCTTGGCACCGACTATTCACTTGGATTTGACTCGGCAGTAAATATCATCACCGAAGAAATAGACCGCCTGCGAACGACCGCCGGTTCTCACGGTCGGATCTTTGTGGTGGAAACGATGGGACGTCATGCTGGCTGGCTTTCTCTCTATGGGGGAGAATCGAGCGGCGCCTATATTATTCTGATACCGGAACACCCCTTCAGTATCGAAAGGGTGTGTAAACTCCTTGAGGAACGGGGAGGCAGAGAGATCCACTACAGCATTATCGTGGTATCAGAGGGGGCAAAACAGGCAGGACTGCAAGAGTTTGTGAAAGACCAGAAGATTGATGACTTCGGGCACACTTCTCTCGGAGGAATTGCCGCCCATGTCGCCGATGAGATCGGGGAGAGAACCGGTCTGGAGGCGCGATACGTTATTCTGAGCCATCTCCAGCGCGGCGGGGTTCCCTCTGCCCGTGACAGGCTTATGGCACGAAGGTTCGGTATTGCCGCCGTCGACATGGTATTTAATGACGATTTTGGCAGAATGGTGAGCCTTTCACAGGGGGAAATCACCTCTGTTCCCCTCGCGAAGGCCGTTGATAAGCTCAGACTGGTTGACATAGAGAAGTATTACGATACCGAGCGGTACAACGGCAAGAGATCGATTCTGTAGGGAAAGTTGTACTACTGGTCTTATCCTGTGTTCCCTTTCTTCGCAGATCAGGTATGGTAAAACTCAATAGAAACCGATTGACTGAGTGTTTTACTCACCGATAATCTTGACGAGGACCCTTTTTTTTCTTCTCCCGTCAAATTCACCGTAGAATATCTGTTCCCAGGGACCGAAATCGAGCCTTCCCTGCGTGATGGCGACAACGACGTCCCGTCCCATGACCTGCCGCTTCAGGTGGGCATCCCCGTTGTCCTCGCCGGTTCTGTTGTGCCTGTACTGTGAAACCGGTTCATGGGGGGCAAGCTCCTCGAGCCACCGTTCATAATCTTCATGGAGGCCGGATTCGTCGTCATTGATAAAAACCGAAGCGGTAATATGCATGGCGTTCACCAGGACAAGTCCCTCTTGGACACCGCTTTTTCGAAGGCATTCCTCGACCTCCGTTGTAATGTTGATAAACGCCCTCCTCGTGGGGATGCTGAACCAGAGTTCCTCCCGGTATGATTTCATCTCGTTTCCTCCCGTTTATGTCTGTCAAGGTTTCATACCCTTTCTTTTTCTTCCTTTCCAGTCAAACTTTTGCCTTTCTGCCGCTGGTCATGCGAAAATAAGCTCATTGACAAACGAAGGACTTTCGGGCATGACATGGCACGATAATTCATTTCTCAGGGGAGACAGAAGTATGACAATTATTGATTTAAGGAGTGATACAGTCACGCTTCCGACACAGGCGATGCGTGATGCGACATATAATTCTGAATTCGGCGATGATGTCTACGGTGAAGATCTCTCGACAATTCGCCTCGAAGAGATGGCCGCGAGTTTGATGGGAAAAGAGGCGGCTCTTCTGGTTTCAAGCGGTACCATGGGAAACCTCGTGTCGTTATTGACACATTGTAGACGCGGTGACGAAGTTATCCTCGGCAGCGAAGCCCATATTTTTCATTATGAAGCGGGTGGTATGGCGGCACTGGGTGGAATGTTTCCGCACCTGGTTCCGAATCAGCCAGACGGCACGATGCTGATCGACGACATAGAAGGGGCAATACGGGGTGACGATGTTCACTTTCCCCGGACGCGGCTGATCTGCATAGAGAATACCCACAACCGCTGTAACGGGATTCCCCTGACGCCTGAGTATACCGATTCGGTGGTGAAACTGGCAAACAATTACGGCTTGAAGGTGCATCTCGATGGTGCGAGGATATTCAACGCCGCCGTTTCGCTCGATGTGGAGGCGACGGATCTGACCCGCGGTGTCGATTCGGTGAGTTTCTGCCTCTCGAAGGGACTCTCGGCGCCGATCGGTTCCGTCCTCTGCGGTTCAAAGCGATTTATCGCCGAGGCACGGAGGATCCGGAAGATCCTGGGTGGCGGGATGCGCCAGACCGGTGTCATCGCGGCGGCGGGTATCGTGGCCCTCGATGAAATGAGAGAGAGGCTTGCCGAGGATCATTCCAATGCGCGCCGTTTTGCCGAGGGGATTGCTGAGATTCCAGGATTTTCCGTCAACTTGGAGCATGTGAAAACGAACATCGTTTTTTTCAACCGTGTCGATGATAGAATTTCGGATGAAGATGTTCTAACGCGTGCGGATGAAAGGGGACTTAAATTCCTCAGCCTGGGACCGTCCAGATTCCGGATAGTAACCCACTACGGGATTGATGCAGTCGATGTCGACAGGGCACTGGAAGTTCTGAGAGACGTCATGAAATAAGGATGTTAAGGCTATTCGGGTAAATTATGTGATTATATTCACAATATATGCCTGAATAGTGGGGTTATGGCCCGCTAAACAAGCTCGCTCTCAACGATGTTTATTTCCTCTTCCGTGAGGTCGTAGAGGTCGTAGACGAGGCGGTCGATCTCGCGGTCCGTCGTCTCGATCTGCCGCTCGAGGACGGTTGTCGTGTGGGGATCGGTGGTCCCGGCAAGCCTTTTGTTCAGGTCGAGGATCCCCTCCACCATCTTTACCATCCGGTCATGGCGGGCCTTGTCGGCGGGGTTTTCAAAGTCGATGGTGCGGATGGGGAAATCTTTAAAAAAGATATAGCTTGGTTCGTAAAAATTACCCCGAAGTTTCGGAAGTATTGATTCAAAGAGGTAAAAATTCAATCTACTGTTCAATAAGCCGGTAAGAAACAAGTCATCTTTTGAAATTATAAAGCATTTCTGATTGGTAAATAAGCCATCTTTATCAAGAGTGAATTCTGGTTTTTTACAAATGTTTGGATAAATAATTTTGGGCTCATCAAATTTTCTATAATAATCGATCGTATCCTGAATCTCATACCACTCATATGCACCCGGTTTGCGTCCCGGCCACTTTTCGCCCTTCCAGTTTTTGGGGCGGGGCATGAGGCGTTCTTTATACTGGGAAAGGTGCTTTTTGATTGCCGGGTATTTATCAATATCGATTCCCCTCCGTGTGAAGATCAGAAACTTGTCATTCTTCAGTGGCTGATACCGTTTGATATCTTTCCCCGCAAGGAAGGGTTTTATTATCGCGGCGCTTTTCGGATCCTCGGCGATGAGGCGTTCCCGGGTTTCCCCGTCGATGACGAAGGCCTCGTTCAGCCCCGTCAATATGCCGCGATAGATTTTCCCCTTCACGTATTCGCCGAGGGGGATACCAGCTTTCTTCACTTTTTCGACGAGTTTCTGTGATCTCTCGTCGGCGAGGGACCAGCCGTTGCCGTCGAGTCCCGCCTGCCGAACCGTTTGACAGTGGTCGTCTACGTAGTCCTTCAGATCGGGAAAATCGAGGGATTTTACCTGGGAGGCCTTAAAGGTTTTTTCGGGACTGCCTTTCTGGGTGACCACGATGCAGGGGTAGGTGGAGACCTTTTGAAAGACGGGCAGATCGCCGAAATCGATGATCCGGAGAATCTTCCGGTTCTTCAGCCACTCCCTGAGCGGTTTTCCGTAATTCGCCCGCATCCATTTATTGGCAACGATGTAGGAAAAATAACCGCCCGTTCTGAGTAGCGTGATGCCCCGTTCGACGAAATAGGCGTAGAGGTCCGCCACGCCATGATAGACCTTGTAGCGTCCCTGAAAATAGGTCTTGAAACGACCGAGTTCTTCCTGCCGCACATAGGGCGGATTTCCGATGACGGCATCGAAGCCGCCCGCCTTCATGATCTCGGGAAATTCGGCATCCCAGTCGAAGGCATTGATCCGGATGACCTCGTCCTCGTCGAGAAGGGAGAGCTGTTCTCCTTCGTAAAAGTCGGGGCCGATGAGGGAGTTTCCGCACTTGATGTTGCTGCCCAGATCGGGGAGGGCCCGTTCGTGAAAGAGAGCCAGAGTCTTCCCGATCGTTTCGGCGTCTTCATCCTCCAGGACCTTGAGAAGGAGGGAGAGTTTCGTTACCTCCACCGCCTGAGAGTCGATATCGACACCGTAGATGTTGTTCAGCAAGATCCGCTTCCGCTCCGCCGTGGTGAGCTTCCAGTCGCCGCCGCGTCCCTCATAGAGGCGCGGTTTCTTCATCCGGGCGTACTTTTCGGGGTCGTCATTGACATACCGGTCGCGGTGCCAGTCGAGAAGGTACTGGTAGCCCCCGATGAGGAAAGAGCCGGAGCCACAGGCGGGGTCGAGGATCCTGAGCTTTTCCGCACGGCGGGGCGTTTTCCCCTCCAGGAGTTTCCCCACCGTCTCCTTCACGATATAGTCCACGATATAGGTGGGAGTGTAGTAGACGCCGCCCGCCTTCTTGACCTCGGGTTTTTCTTCCACCACGGCCCGGTGCCCCGCCGTGAGGCGGATCACCTTTCCCAGGAACTGCTCGTAGACCTGCCCCAGGATATCGGCGGGAAGGACGGAGAATTCATAGGGGCTCTCGGGATAGTAGAGGTTTTTCAGGATGTCCTTGAGCACCCTGTCGTCGATCCCCAGATTGGGGGTCAGCCGGTCGGGATCTCCCGGCCGGTCCCGTTCGCTCCTGAAGTGAAAGAGGCCCGAATTGTACCGTTCATCGGCCCTGTCAAAGAGCTGGCAGAGCCGATCGTAAATCCTGGTTCCATTCTGCAATGCCTGGAGCCTGCCGTAATCCTCGATTCCCCGGTCTTCACAGATACGGAGAAAGATGATGCGGTCAATGGTACGCTGGACGGCGAAATTAAGTCCCCGCTGGCTGAGGGCGGGGTTTCTCAGGGCGATGTTCCGTGCCAGCACCTCACGCCACCGTTCGATCTCGCCGAGAAAGACCCGATCCACTTCGGCTGTTCCCCGTTTGGACTTCGACGATTCCACATACCTGTCGAAGGAGCCCTGCAGGACCGCCTCCTTTGAGAAGATCGACCGGAATTCATCCCACCGTTCCGCATAGGTATCGTAGGTGAAATAGAAGACCCGGGCCGACGATGCCTTGTCCGTTTTTGCGGGTTTGACGCGGCAGTCGTAGACGGCGAATTCCTCGAAATCGGTGAGGATGCTCAGCGGCAGTTTCGCCGACCAGGCGTAGCGCCGGAGCTGGTAGGCGGGATGGGTATCTTCCCTGATGTTGATGGAGGGTTTCTTTGCTTCGAGGAAGAACTTTCGTGTCCCGCCGATGCGGAAACAGTAATCGGGCGCCTTGATGGCGCTGCCGACCCGTATGCAGTCTTCATGGATGACATCTTTATAGGCTTCTGCATAGCCCTTGGAATTGTAGATGTCCCAGCCCAGGGAGTGGAAAAAGGGATTGATGAACTCCTCCCTGACCTGCGTTTCGTTGTAGTGACCGGAACGGTAGGCATCAATATTGCGGTCGAAACGTTCAACGAGCCTTCGCACTTCCTCAGGCGCAGACATGAAATCCCCCTTTGAACTCGAGCAAACCACTGATCTGTTTCAGATTGAAGCTGCCTGGAAACGGCGTTGAATCGCTCTATACATACTCGATTTTTGAAAATAGTCAAGGAATTATCTTTATTTATGATGTTGTATTTCGATGGAAAGTAGGATAATGAAACCGTCAGAATTTTGTGGAGGTCTCTCAATGAATGAAAATATAGAAATGCCGGAGAATCTCGATAAGAGAGAACTGGCGAACTACGTTCTCGATATGTTTCACAGGACACTGGTCCATTATACCCTCTGGTTCAGGGAAGTCGAACATCAGATGGGGATGAAAAAGGCCCTGGACATAATGAAGAAAGTAAAGGAGCAGTCTTACCAGGTTCAGATGAAGCGGCTCTCGAAGGTCCTCGGCTTTGAGATGGTGGACGGCGTTCCGAAGGCCCTCCTCGATATGTCAAAAGAGGAGCTTCTCGATCTCACCAGTAACCTTGGTGTGAACTGGATTGCCAATGACGGAATATGGTTTCAGGCGGTTGAAAATGGCCATGGAATGAATGACGCGAAACGGTGCAACGATTCCTGCTGGACGCGATTTTCGCCCTTTGAGGCCTGGTCGATTAAGGAATTTCTGGGACTTCCCGAACAGGCGGGGCTCGAAGGCCTGAAAAAGGCGCTCCGGTTCAGGATGTATGCGAGGATCAACGTCCAGTCGATTATCGACGAGGGACCGACGAGTTTTGTCTTCCAGATGAATGACTGCCGGGTTCAATCGGCGAGAAAACGGAAAGGCCTTGAGGATTATCCCTGCAAGTCGGCGGGTCTCGTGGAGTATGCCTATTTTGCCGAGGCCATCGATTCAAGAATCGTGACGGAATGTATCGGTTGTCCACCCGATTCTCATCCCGAGGAATGGTTTTGTGCCTGGCGGTTTAGGATTCCCGAAGAAATATGATGGTTGTGCAGCATGGAACTGCCGGTGAAGTCGCATCGGTATGAAATGAAATCGAATTTCGCATAGTGCACATCGGTTTTCGATATTGAATCTCCCCGCACCATGGTGCGGGGAGATTCAATATATATCAGAAGTTGGGTTTTCTCTTTTCCCTCTGGGCCTTCACGCCTTCGCGCGCCTCTTCGCTCATAAAGACGGGGAGCCCCAGCTCGACTTCCCTGTCCATCGCCTCCTTGAAAGAAAGACCCTTTATCTGATGAGAGAGCCGCACCATGGTCCTCACCGACTTGGGACCGTTACCGGCAATCCGCTCCGCCAGTTCCATGGCAGTGTCCATGAGCTTTTCCCGGGGAACGACCCTGTTCAGGAATCCCCACTCATAAAGGGTTGATGCCGGGAAGTTGTTGCCCGTAAGGAGAATCTCCATCGCCCGTGTGGCCCCGACCTGCATCGGCAGGAATACGTTGGACCCTCCCGTCGGCATGATACCGAGTGTCGTCTCGCGCATCTGAAAGAGTGCATCTTCCGATGCAACCCGGAGTTCGCAGCCCATGGCCATTTCAAATCCGCCGGTGAGGCAGTATCCGTTGATTGCGGCGATTACCGGTCGATCAAGGCTTTTGTATTTGAGCATTGCCGTTCCCACGGCATCTCCCCAGGAAATGAGCCATCGTTCCGCCTCTGTCTCGGGCTCGCGTGCCGCCGTGAGTACCGGTATCGCCGTTTTAAGGTCCATTCCCGAGCAGAAGATGTCGGGCAGTGCCGAGTAGAAGACAACGGCCCTCACGTCATTGTTTTCCTGACACTCTTCCCAGATCCTGTGAAGATCGAGGAGCGCCTGGGGGCTGAGTGCATTCTTCGTTTCGGGTATGTTTAACCCCACCTTTGCGATATTGTTCTCTATTGCGAATTCGATGCCCATAACAACCTCCCTCCTGTAAAGTAATAAGAAGGTAAAACAAGAGAGAGGACAATTCAAGAAAAACCGTCACCAAAAGAGACTTCCCTCGAAATATCCCGCAAATCATATCCGTCTTATATTGAAAAGCATTGTGTGATATGTTAGAAAATATCACTCTCGGTACGGTCTCAAGAAAGTAATAAATTATGCCCGTTTATGAATACAGCGCTCTCAATGTGAAGGGTAAGAGGCTGAAGGGTATCATCGATGCCGACAGCCTCATTTCTGCGCGGCAGAAGTTGCGAGAGAGGAGTATCTTTCCCACCGATCTCAAAGAAACAACCGCCAGGGAGCGGGAAGAGGGTCATACAAAACTATCCCTGGGAAGATTCTTTCAAAAGGTCGGCCTCAGGGAAATATCGATTATGACGCGCCAGCTCGCAACTCTTCTCAGTGCAGGGCTTCCCCTGGTCCCGTCACTTGCCGCCCTTGTTTCCCAGACGGTCAATCCCCACTTGAAAAAGACGATGGCCGAGATAAAAGAGGAGGTAAACGAGGGGAAGGGTCTGGCCGAAAGCATCTCCCATTACCCCGGTATCTTCTCCGCCTTCTATGTGAGCATGGTGAGGGCGGGCGAGGCCTCGGGTGCCCTCAATATCGTGCTCGACAGGCTGGCGGATTTCAATGAGAAACAGCAGGCGCTTCGGGGGAAGGTGAGGGCGGCATTGACCTACCCGATATTCATGTTTCTCATCGGGAGCTTCGTCCTCTTTTTCATGGTTACCTTTATCGTTCCGCGAATTACCGGTATTTTCGAAGAGATGAACCAGACACTCCCGGGCATAACGGTTTTTCTTATCTCGGTGAGCGGTTTTCTTAAGTCCTTCTGGTTTGTACTCCTGCTTCTGATCGTTGCCCTTATTGCCGGGCTCAGGTATACCTTCACGAAGACCGAACGGGGACGCTATATGTGGGACAGAATACGGCTCAAAATGCCTCTCGTGGGCCCCCTTTCTCACAAGATTGCCGTGGCCCGATTCAGCCGTACCCTGGGTACACTCTTGGAAAGCGGCGTGCCCCTTCTTTCGGCACTCTTTATCGTCAAGAATATCGTGAACAACAGGCTGATCTCCGATGTGATTGAAGAGGCACGGAAAGAGGTTGAGGAGGGGCAGAGCCTTTCGGGTTCACTCTCAAGAAGCGAACTCTTTCCGCCGTTGACTATTCAGATGATCTCCGTGGGGGAACAGAGCGGGAATATCGAACAGATGCTCTACAAGGTTTCCGATAGCTATGAAAATGAAGTGGAGTCGAATATAATGATGATAACATCCCTCCTGGAGCCTGTGATGATACTCGTTATGGGCTTGTTTGTCGGCTTTATCGTTATATCGATATTACTGCCGATTTTTGAGATGAATCAACTGATACGATAGGAATATCAAGAGATTTTGTTGAGGCGAAAATAAATGGAGAAGGCTATGCGAAAGAGACGTGATGAGAGGGGATTTACCCTTATTGAGCTTATGGTGGTTATTGTAATCCTTGGTATCCTTGCGGGACTCATTGTACCGAGGATGATGGGGCGGCCGGACGAGGCGAGACAGGCCAAGGCGAGGATTCAGATCGAGAGCATGGAGACGGCCCTGAAACTCTACAAGCTTGATAACGGCAGTTATCCCACGACCGAGCAGGGATTGCAGGCCCTTGTCGAAGTTCCCGAAGTGGGCGAACTTGCAAAGAGCTGGAGAGAGGGCGGATATCTGGAAAAGGGAAAGATTCCCAAAGACCCCTGGGGAAACGAATATATCTATCTGAGTCCGGGAACACAGGGTGATTTCGATCTTATTTCCTATGGTGCCGACGGGGAGCCTGGTGGTGAAGGAAAGAATAAGGATATCGCGAACTGGGATATTGAATAGACAGGGCTTCACCCTCGTCGAGCTTACCGTTGTTATCTTCCTTGTCGGTCTGATGCTCCTCGTTGCCGTTCCCCGGGTACGGGATACGGTCTTGACCAATGAGTTGAAATCGACGGTCAATTATCTCGGGCAGACAGCGCAGGAGTTGCGGGGTACATCCGTCAGGGAACAGATCGATTACCTTCTCTATCTCGATATTACCGAGAGAATGATCTGGTTTCATCCCTTCGATATGACCCCCGAGGCCAGAAGCGAGGCGAAGAAAGAATCCTATCACCTCCCCGGAAAGGTGAGAATTGCCGACGGGTATCGCTTCGGCAGGGAGAAACAGACCGACGGCGAGATCATAATCAGGTTTTTCAGGGAAGGATACCTATCGCCCACAGTCGTCCATCTTGCCGATGACAGTGATTCTTTCACCCTCGTTTTCGAGCCCTTTTTAAATGAGATAAAGGTCCATGACGGCTATATCGAAATAGACTATTCCTCCTGATGAATGGCGGGATCTATTTACCGAAGAAATCGGAGATCGAAAATCGTATAACGGAAACCGAATTACGAATTACGTTATGCGATATTCCCATGGTTGCTACGTTAGGATGATTTTCCCCTTCGGTTCATCGGTTACTGTTCCAACGATGACGGCTTCGGTAATTCCCTCGGCATGCATTTTCTTACAGAGCTCTTCCGCCTCGTGGTGGGGAAGGGAGATCAAAAGTCCTCCCGATGTCTGGGGATCGAACATGACATCGAAGAGCCATTCGGGGCAGGTCGCCTGCTGTTCAACCATGGGAAGGCGGAATGTCCTGTTACGATGAAGACCGCCGGGCAGGATCCCTATTTCGACAAACTCCCGTATATCACCGAGTATCGGTATTGATGAAGAATCGATGATCATTCCCGCATCGCATCCCTCGACCATTTCGGCTGCGTGGCCGAGGAGGCCGAATCCCGACACATCGGTGCAGGCGTGAATTGTCGCCGATTGCATCATCAGGTGGGCGGCCTTTTTATTCAACTCCGCCATGGATTCAGCGGCCTTATTAACGAGTTTGTCACTTGCCATATTCGCCTTCAGGGCCGTATTAATAATCCCCGTGCCGAGGGCTTTCGTGAGAATGAGAGAATCTCCCGGACGGGCACCCCTGTTCAGGATGACCTTTCCCGGGTGTACCGTTCCCGTCACCGACAATCCATACTTTAACTCATCGTCATCGACACTGTGGCCTCCCACAAGCAGGACCTTTGCCTCCCGCATCTTATCGAGACCGCCTCTTAAAATTTCACGGAGAACGGTTATCTCCATTGTTTTTATGGGAAAGCAGATGATATTCATCGCCGTGAGGGGGGTTCCGCCCATGGCATAGACATCGGAGAGGGCATTTGCCGCCGTTACCTGGCCGAAGAGGTAGGGATCGTCGACGATGGGCGTAAAAAAATCGACCGTTTGGATGAGGGCCACGTCGTCGTTCAGTTTATACACCCCTGCGTCATCACAATGCTCGATACCGGCAATGAGATTGGGATCGGTAATGAGGGGCAGATCACAGAGTGCTTTATTCAGGTCTCCCGGACCGATCTTGCAGGCTCACCCCGCACCGCTTACCCTTTCAGTGAGGCGTATTTTATCCCTGTCATTCATGAGTTCCTCTTTTCCTTTTTCAGCGCAGTGTTCTTTCTGAAAGGAAGGTAGCGAAATATAATGAATAAGTCAAATTCATTATTGTTATCAACAGCTGTTGATTATGTGCAATTGTTATGGTATTCCCGTTCCATGAATTATGGCAATTTCAGGAATATTACTCTTCAGCAGCTCGAGTCCCTCGTCAATGTGGTGGAGGAGCGGAGCTTCAGCCGGGCGGCAAAAAAGATGAGACTCTCCCAGCCCTCCCTGACGAAGCACATTCAGCATCTTGAAGATATTATCGACGCCAGGGTGATGGTGAGACGGCAGGCAGCTATCAGCCTTACCCCTGAAGGTAAGATCGTCTATGAGAGTGCAAGACGCATATTCAGGACGATCGACGAAACTAGTGAGAAGATTGTCCGGATGCACGAAAATGAATCGGGAAATATCTACATAACTGCCAGTACGATACCGGCCACCTATATCCTCCCGCACCTTATTCAGGCCTTTAAGGTCTCATATCCGGAGATTAATTGCTTCGTGAAAACGCGGGACAGCGAAGAGACGATTGCCATGATCCTCGATGATGAGGTGGAAATCGGATTTATCGGAAGACCGGTTGAACACCGGAAGCTTTATGCCGAGAAGCTGTGGAGGGATACAATGATCCTGGTGGTACCGCCGGGGCACACATGGATGGGAAGCAAATCTGTCAGCCTCGATGAGGTATTGGACGAGCCTTTCGTCATCAGGGAGCGCGGTTCAGCCACAAGGGCCACACTGGAGACCTATCTCCGTGAAAAGAAAAAGAGGGATATCTCTGCCTTCAACATCATAGGCGAGATGGGGAGTTCCGAGGCGGTCAAGGAGGCGGTCATCGCGGGGCTTGGCATTTCCATCATCTCCTATCATGCGGTTAAGCGGGAAATAGACAATGGCACCCTTGTCGAGATGCCGGTAAGAAATTGTCGAATTGAACGGGATTTCTATGTCGTTTATAAAAAAAAGCTGAACCTGATGAAACATCACCGGCTCTTCCTTGATTTTTTAAAGACCTTTGAGATAAGTGTAAAGTATGGAAGATAGAATTCGTTATTACAGCACAAACAGGTCACTGAAGGGGGTTGAGGGCATAACCCCGTTCAGAGGATACGTATCGTTTCGCGATGCCCTGCTTCAGGGGCAGGCGCCCGATGAGGGGCTCTATGTACCCAAGAGGATTCCCGGACTTTCCTATGAGGATATCTTTTCGCTGAAGGGAAAACCCTATGTCGAGGCAGCAATGCTCGTGGCCGGGACCTTTCTCGGCGGTGAGATCGATGAAACAGTATTGAAAAGAATTATTGAAGATTCTTACCCCTTTCCCGTGCCTCTCGAAAATGTCTACGATCGAAAATATGTCATGCGCCTCGATCAGGGGCCAACGGCATCCTTCAAGGATTTTGCCGCCCGCATGATGGCCCGCCTCATGAGCTATTTTCGCCCCGCAGGGAAGCGACTCAACGTCCTCGTCGCCACATCGGGTGATACGGGGAGTGCCGTGGGAGAGGCATTCAAGGGTGTGGAAGGGATCGATGTCAATATTCTCTATCCCGCCGAGGAGGTGAGCGGGAGACAGAAAAAACAGCTCGATACGATCGGCGACAACGTGCAGGCACTCTCCATTGACGGGAAGTTCGATGACTGCCAGAATCTGGTAAAAGAGGCCTTTTCCGATCCTTCGCTCGACGATCTCAATTTTACCTCGGCAAATTCGATCAACTTCGGACGCATCCTTCCTCAGATGGTCTATTATGTCTACGCCTATGCACAGTTATGTGAGAGGGGGGAGGAAATCGTGATATGCGTACCCTCGGGCAATTTCGGTAATGCCCTGGGCTGTGATTATGCCAGGCGGATGGGGTTGCCGGTGAAACGGCTGGTCATGCCTACCAATGAAAACGACGAATTCCCCGATTTTCTTACAAGCGGCCGGTATGAAAAGGTTTCCCCCTCGAAGGCCTGCCTTTCAAACGCCATGAATGTTGGACACCCGAGCAACCTGGCCCGCTTCTTCGAACTCTATGGCGGTACCGTCGACAGAACGGGGGCGGTGCACCGCGTGCCCGATGTCGACGAGATGCGGAGACGCATCTTCTCGGTCAGCATCTCCGATGCAATGACGAAAGACTGTATCAGGAAGGCCTACGATAGATACGGCCTGGTTCTGGAGCCCCACGGTGCCGTGGGCTGGCGTGGACTTGAGATCTATCTCGAAAGGGAAGGGGATTTTCCCCTCTGTGTTTCCCTCGAGACGGCTCACCCGGCCAAGTTTCCCGAGGAGATCATCGAGCTCCTCCACATTGCCCCGGAGATTCCCGACAGTATGAAAGGTCTGGAGAAGAAAAAAGGCGAACCGATCGACCTGACGGGCGATTACGGTGAATTCAGGGAATACCTGAAGGATAATCTGAAACGGGAAGAGTAGCCGCTCCCCTTTCATCTTCATCTTTATTTCGTCATCCTGTAGCGTTGCTCTCCCTTCGGGGCGTACCACTCGATAAAGTTATATCCGATGCCGATGGCCGAAGGTTCGATCCCCCTGAAACGTGAACTGATGATGGGAAGAGCATCGGGAACGTAAAGGAACGTATAGGGTTGTTCCTCGGCCAGTATCTCCTGCATCCGATAGTAGCACGCTTTTCTTTCGGCCTGATCGAAAGTACCCCGTCCTTTTTCGAGGAGTTCGTCAACTTCGGCATTTCTGAAGGAGATAAAATTAAGCTCTCCCGGTCTCGTCTTGCTCGAGTGCCAGACATCATAGGGGTCGGGATCGAGGGTGATGGTCCATCCCAGGATGGTGGCCTCAAAGTCCTTTTTGTTGATGAATTCGTTGATAAAGGCGGCCCATTCTATAATCCTGATCTTGACCTCGATTCCTATGGTGGCGAGTCGACTCTGTATGATCTCGGCGCATTTCGCCCTCATCTCGTTTCCCTGATTTGTGATGATTTCAAAGGAAAAGGGTTTCCCCTCCCGGTCAAGGATACCGTCGCCGTCGGTATCTTCCCACCCCGCTTCCTTCAGCAGTGCCTTCGCTTTTTCGGGATCGTAGATATAGCGCTTTACCTCGGGATTATAGGGCCATGTCCCCGGTTTAAAGGGCCCCGTGGCCACCTTTCCAAGCCCCAGGAGGACGCCGTCAATCATCTCTTCCTTGTTTATGGCATGAGTTATTGCCTGTCTGACCCTCCTGTCCTGAAAGAGGGGCTTTTCGAGATTGTAGCCGAGATAGGTATAGCCGAAGGAGAGATATCGGTACTTGTTGAAGTTTTCACGGAAGAGATCGTTTTCCGTCTGCCTCGTATGCTGGAGGGGTGTGAGATTCATCTCGTCGATGCCCTTTGCCCGGAGTTCGAGAAACATCGTTGCCATATCGGGGATGATACGCAGTATATAGCCGTCTATGTAGGGTCTCCCCTCGAAGTAGTCGTGGTTTGAAACAAGGACGATCTTCTGGCCCGTTATCCATTCTTTGAAGATATATGGTCCGGTGCCGACAGGGTGTCTCGTCAGGGGGGATTTCGTTATGTCTTTTCCTTCTAGCAGATGTTTCGGCAGTATGGCAGATCCCCAACTGGTGAGTGCCGTGGCAAAGGGCTTGTCGTAGGTGACACGAAAGGTATGGGAATCGACGATCTCCGCCTTTTTTACCTTCAAAAAGTCGCCTGCATAGGCCGTCGGTGTTTTCGGATCAACGGTAACCTGATAGGTATAGAGGACGTCATCGGCGGTGAAGGGCTCACCGTCGTGCCATCGTACCCCCTCTCTCAGGTGAAAGGTAATGACGAGGCCGTCCTCGGAGATATCCCAGGATTCGGCAAGATCACCAACCACATTCGTATCTTTGTCATATTTTATGAGGCCATTGAATACCAGGCCCGATATTCCGTGTGACGTGCTGTCCGTGGAGAGGAGCGGGATGAGATTTGAGGCGTCGCCGATTGAACCTTCAACAATGATGTCACCGTAGGCGGGGCCGCTTTCGTGAGAGGCATTTTCCGCGCTGGAGTTATTGTCCGGACTGTTGCTTCCGCAGGACCAGAAGAGAAAGAAGGTGACAATCAGTACGGGAATGAAGAGCCGTTGCATTTGGTTCATGGTGTAATACCCCTTCTGCGTTTTTATGAATATGGAACTCTATACAAAAAGTTCTCTTAAATAAAATAAAAAAGATAGATTGTCTCGTCAAAAGTGGCACCGATTGGGAGGGGTGTCACTCTCAGGGGAGCTTTCCTTCCACCTTCTGTTTTAGTCTGACGAGCTCGTCGGATATTTCGACGGGGTAGGGGGGCGATTTTTCCAGGTTTGTGAGCTTCTGCGGAAGGGCTTCGTACTCACCTAAGGCCTGGTTCTTTATGTCCTCAAGCGGTTGGGGTTCCTCCAGCCGTTTTCCCTCCTTCATGAAGTGTCGCAGGAGGGGGGTGCCCTCCTTCCGATCGTCGTCCGTCGTTATAATGTCCCTCGACATTACCGAACCATCATAGCTGCGAAATACCTGCTTCGGGCCGGGCCAGGTTGCCTTCCCCTCCGATTTTTTGAGCTTCGGCTCGCCCTCGTACTGAGTGAGCTTATAGGCACAGTCGAAGTAGGGGCTGTCTGACGATGTGTCCAGACGGGTCCCCACGCCAAAACCGTTGATGGGTGCTCCCTCCTCGAATAAATCTCGTATCATCCATTCATCGACGTTTCCGCTTACGAAGATGTGCACATCCTCAAGGCCGCCATGATCCAGAATTGTTCGTACTTTTTTGCTCAGATCTGCCAGATCGCCGCTGTCAAGGCGGACGGCGTTGATGGGAATCCCCCTTGTTTTCAAAAGTTCTGCCGTCTCGACGACCGTTTCGGCCCCCTTCAGGGTGTCGTAGGTGTCAATGAGAAGGGTGACATTTCCGGGATTGGAAAGGGCAAAGTTGATGAAGGCCTCCTTTTCGTTTTTCTGCGCCTCGATAAATGAATGGGCCATGGTGCCGAAGATCGGTATGCCATAGAGAGGCTCGGCCATGACCGTGGCGGTGCCCGTAAATCCGGCGATATATGAGGCCCGGGCGGCAAAGAGACCTGCCTCTGCCCCATGGGTTCGCCGGAGGCCGAAGTCGATCAAACTAACCTTTCCCTCGGCCGCGAGGTAGCAGCGGGCGGCCTTTGTTGCGATTAATGACTGGTAATGGAGAATGTTGATTATTCGACTCTCGATCAACTGGGCCTCGGGAAGCGGGGCCGTGATTCGAATGACCGGTTCATTGGGGAAAAAGATGGTCCCCTCGGGGAGGGCATGCACATCGCCTTTGAATCTGAACCCTCGCAGGTACTGAAGGAGGCCCTCGGTGAATCTCCCGGTTCCTTCGAGATAGGCGATCTCATCATCGGAAAATCGGCATTTATCGAGAAACTCCAGGACCGTTTCAAGACCGGCCGACAGGAAGAAGTTTCGGTTCTCCGGCATGTTTCGAATAAAAAATTCAAAGACCGACTCTCCATACATCTCATGATCGATATACCCCTGCAGCATCGTGAGTTGATAGAGGTCGGTAAGGAGCGGACTTGTGAGAGGATTCATGTCAATTGCCCGATTGATTTTGCTGTGAGGAACCGAGCGCCCCGGTCTTTCATCGTATGAATGGCCCTCCTGCCGTCATCAGGTTTGACATTGACGGCACTCACCGCATCGGTCAGGACATAGACTTCGTATCCCAGATCGAGGGCATCGAGGACCGTAGTGAGGACACAATAATCGGTGGCAAGTCCCCCGATGACAACCCTTCCGATGTTTTTTCTCTTCAAAATCTCATCAAGTCTGTTCCCGTCGCTGTCGAATCCCCTCAGTCCCGAGTATTCGTCCCTATCAGACTCCGAGGCCTTCGAGATAATTACCGCCTCTTCCGGGATCGTCAGTGCGGTTGCAAAGGTGGCGCCCTTCGTGTCCATCACGCAGTGGGCCGGCCAGCTTCCCCCACTTTCAAGGAAGGAGGAGTGATGTGGCGGGTGCCAGTCACGGGTGAAGAAGAGGGGAAGATTCTCTTTCTGAAATTTTTGTATGACCGCATTAAGGGGTGAAATGATCCTGTCCCCTTGGGGTACCGCCAGGGTACCGCCGGGAAGAAAGTCATTTTGTAGATCGACGACGACGAGGGCGTCTCCCCTTTTCACGGTGAAGGATCTTTCAGTCTCTGTCTTCATGGATATTCTCCCTACATAAGACTGTTATCGTACGTTAATAGTGGTCAATAAATTAATTTTCAAGAAAAAAAAGTTGATTTCCGATATAATCAAATTGCCGTTGGTTCTGTCTGTAATCAATTTTACAAGGATTCAGCGTTTATAAGTTTTGTGAATTCGTGGGGCTTGGTTTGCCATTCAATTGAACAGCGAGCGCATACACCGCCGCTTGCGGTGGGGTTAGCGAGCGAATATAAGACAAATTTGTTCCTTACCAATCGGAGATTTCCCGCAACGTGTTGCGGGGAGCTTCAATTGAACAGCGAGCGCAATTCCCGCTCCTTGCGGCGGGGTCACAGAGATATTTTACTCATCCATCAGAGTTGACAGTGAAAAAAATTTCCGTATGCCAGTATGATTGTACCGATGCCTGCTCTGTATTTCTGGAAGATGACAGAAGAGGTACAGTGAGGATCCGTGGAAATCCTGACCATCCGATAACACAGGGATTTACCTGTGCGAAGGTAAGGGGATTCCTTGAAAGGCTCAAGAGTCCCGACCGTATTACAACTCCCCTCAGGCGAAGAGGCAATAGCTGGCATTCTATAGATTGGGACGAGGCCCTCGGTATCTGTGCCGAAAAAATCCAGTTCTATCGCGATACTCCCTCGTCGATTTTACACCTGCCCGGTAACGGTTCGATCGGTGTCATGCGGTATGCGAGCGATCTGTTTTTTTCGACGGTGGGGGCGAGTTCGACCTGCGGTTCAATCTGTGATTCCGCCGGTATTGCGGCCTGTATTTCCGACTTTGGCTCCCTTGAGTGCAATGATATTCGGGATATTGCGAATGCAAAAAGGATCGTGAACTGGGGGAAGGATCTTTCCCGTTCCTCCATACATATGGCTTCATTTGTCAGGGCAGCGCGCAAAAGGGGTGCAAAGATCCTGACGATATCTCCCGGTGGTGACGGGAACCTGCCTTTTTCAGATAGTGTCATACGGATACGGCCGGGGGGCGACAGATTCCTTGCCGCCGCGGTGATACGGCTCTTCATGGAACGTGAGAACATTGACAGTGCTGTTATAGATGCAAGCGAGGGATGGGCTGACTTTCGGGACCTGGTGGTACGAAATTCCATGGATGATCTGTCGTCGGCCTGTGGCGTTGCAGTAGATAAAATAAATGGCCTTTATGAATTCTATTCAGGGGAAGATCCTGTCGCAACCCTTGTGGGATGGGGTCTCCAACGGTATCGTTACGGAGGAGAAAACGTACGATTTATTAATGCGCTTGCTATGGTTTCCGGAAATATCGGCAGGTCAGGCGGAGGGAGCTACTATAATATTTCCTCTCTCAGGAATCTTAATATCGAATGGTCGAGGGGCTCCGGTGACAAGGAGCGGAGACGCTTTCCCGAGCCACTGATTGGCGAGAGTATTGCAGAGGCCACCGATCCTCCCATCAGAATGATATGGGTCAATGCATTCAATGTGGTCAATCAGTCACCCGATTCTCTCGCCACAATCAAGGCCTTTGATGCCGTCGATTTTACCGTCGTCACCGATGCATTCATGACCGATACGGCAGAGTGTGCCGATATAGTCCTTCCCTGTCTTCTTCCCTTCGAGAAGGAGGATATTGTCGGCTCCTTTTCCCACGACTTTGTTCACTATGCGACGCCGCTTGTTGTCCCCCCCGCGGGAGTGAAGGATGATTTCTCGATCCTCGCCGAACTGGGCAGGAAATTAGACCCCGCCATTCCTTTGCCCGAGAGAGAGGATATTTTGAGAATGGCTCTCGATTCACCCTATCTCGACATTTCGCTGGAGGAGCTGAAGGAACGGGGATTTGTGCGGGCCGAACGTCCCTTGATCGCCTATGAGGGGATGCGGTTCGATCATGACGATAAAAGGTGTCGCTTCCCCGAAGCTCTTCATGAAGATCAAGCGTTATCACCGGACTATCCCCTGCGGCTTCTCAGTCTTCTCAGGCGAGGAGCGATCCACTCACAGATCGTCCCGGAAGACCAGAAGGGGTTGCCTGCAGTCTGGATCGCCTCTGACAACCCCCTTCTCAGGGACCTTGACCGTAGGAAAGATGTTTTTCTCGTTTCACCCCTCGGGAAGCTAAGGGTCGATGTCAGGACCCTTCCGGATCTTCATCACGAGGTAGTGATCTACCGCCGGGGCGACTGGATCAAGTGCGGCGGGGGGGTAAATCGGCTTGTCGCAGCTCTCCTGACCGATATGGGGGAGAATTCATCATACTACAGCCAGGCGGTACGCCTCGAGAACTAAAAACTTTTAAAACCGGAAGGTTAAGGAGGGTGAGTGGGGCGATTGTCTAAATGACGTATTGACATTGATATGAATTTACACTACAAGACCTTAACTATAATTCAGCGAACAGAGGTGAGAAAAAGTGAACGAAGCTTTGGCTGTCACGACGACGGATTTAGGAAGACAATTTCACGGTAACGTGCTCGATATGATACTCGACTCCGGACCGATGGTCCAGTTTGTGCTCCTCCTGCTGCTGTTCTTTTCGGTCGTTTCCTGGGCAATTATCCTCATGAAATACAGGATAATAAAGAAGTCGAAAAAAGAAAATGAAATGTTTTTAGATACCTATATGAGGATCAATAAATTATCCGAGGTTTTCCCCGAGTCGAAGAAGTTTAAGCATTCTCAGATCGCCGAGGTCTTCAGGGCAGGGTACACTGAACTTGCAAAAGTGTCGGGGATTAAACGAGATGCCTCTCCCGGAGAGGTTCTTGATGATGATCCCTATTCCCCCGAACTGCGGGGATTGGACAACGTTGAAAGGGCCTTGAACAGGGCCTGTGATAGTGAGGCGACAAAACTGGAGAGCGCTCTCGGCTTTCTGGCAACAGCGGGAAGCGCGAGCCCCTTCATAGGATTGTTTGGAACGGTATGGGGTATCATGAATGCCTTCAGGGGGATCGGAGTGCGAGGATCGGCAACGCTTGCCGTAGTGGCCCCGGGGATTTCCGAGGCCCTGATCGCGACCGCCGCGGGTCTGGCAGCGGCCATTCCTGCCGTTATATTTTATAACTATTACCTCAATAAGGTAAAAACAATGACCGGAGAGGCGAACAGCTTTGCCTCGGAATTTCTTAATATTGTTGAGCGATATTACGTGAGAAGTGCGCGAAAATGAGCATCGGTAACAGACGAAGGAACAACGACAACAAGCCCGTATCCGATATTAACGTTACGCCCCTCGTTGATGTAATATTGGTACTTCTGATAATCTTTATGGTAACGGCACCGATGCTCCAGATGGGGATCGATGTGAATCTCCCCCGGGTAAAGGCGAAAAGTGTCGATGTGGGGGAAGAAAAGCTCATCCTTACGATAAAGAGTAATGAAGAAATCTTTATCAACAGATACAAGGCAACGCTCGACGACCTGAAATCAAAGCTCGAGAATATCTTTGAAAGCAGGATAGACAGGGAAATTTTCATGCGGGCCGACGAGAAGGTTCCTTACGGTTTTGTAGTGAAAGTCATGTCCGAGGTGAGAAAGGCGGGTGTCGATAAACTGGGAATGATTACCGAACCGCCGAAGGATTAGCCATGACTTTTTTCAACGCCGGGAAGAGAAGGCATGGAGATGGTGTTGGCTTGAACAACATGATTGTGCTTTCTTTTCTTCTCCATGCCCTTGTTCTTGCTATCATACTCTTCTCCCCTACGTGGCCCTCACCAAAATGGACCTTCGGACCGGTCTATGACGTCGATCTGGTCAGCGTCCCTGTGAGCTCGGTTGAGACCGGCTATGACAGGCCGGTATCCCGGAAGATCGTCGGTATCAATTCCGGGGGGCGCTCCTCAGTAATAAAGAAGAGTACCGATACGATACGGCCGATTTCGATCGAGAAGGCAAAGCCTCGCAAGATAGAACCCCGCAAGGCAGAGTCACCGGGTGATGTGGGCAAGGCGATTGAGGGAATCAAAAACAAAGTTCTCTCATCTAAGGAGGAAGCATCGTCATCGTCACCTCCTGCGGTTGCATCCCGGGGGCGTGTGGCGATGAACATGAAGATGCAGTTGTACTATTCTGTTATATGGTCCAATATAAAAAAGGAATGGGTATTGCCCGAAGGCATATTACACGACGATAATTTCGTCGCCGTAATCGATGCAAAGATATTGCGAAACGGAAATGTGAAAGATATCAGTTTTGAAAAAAGATCCGGCAACAGGTTCTTCGATGAATCGGCCATTAAGGCGGTCAGAAAGGCAAGCCCACTGCCCCCCCTGCCGGAATGGATTAAGGATAACTATATCGAAGTGGGAGTGAGATTCCATTCGTCAGAATTGAGGTAGTGTGAGAATAATGCGCATTTTGAAGGGACTTCTTGTCGTTTTTTTTACCCTCTTCCTGTGTCTTCCGGCCTGGGGAAAGGTCTATATCGATATCGATTCGCCGGCATTCCAGAAATTTCCCACGGCGATTCCCGACCTGAGAAATATCGGTAAGGGGGGGGACCGTGAAGGTCTCGCTCGCTGGTTTTCAGAACATCTTGCTTCAGCCCTTGATATTACCGGCTATTTCAGGATCATAGAGAAAGGTGCCTTCCTCGAGGATCCGAAAAGCTCCGGAATAACGGCGGAGGAGACAAATTTTTCCGACTGGTCGGTCGTGGGTGCGGATTTTCTCATCAAGGGAGGCTTCAATTATGACGGGAAGAAACTTTCCGTCGAGTTTCGGCTCTTTGATGTGGTGGGGGGGAAGCTCATTACGGGGAAAAAGTACTGGGGGAGCATTAAAGAAAAAAAGATGATGATGCTCAGGTTTGTCGGTGACGTACTTCAGGCTCTTACGGGAGAGAGGGGCGTTTTCGATACCAAGATCGCCTTTGTGGGTAAGAAAGGGGATCAATCGGAAATATACACGGTAAACTTTGACGGGACGGATCTTCAGAAAATCACGAACTTCAAATCGCTTACACTGCTCCCCCACTGGTCGCCTGATGCCACAAAGATATCACTCACCTCATATCTTCGGAAAAACCCCGACTATTATGTCGTAGACCTTCGAACGGGGAAGGTCAAGAGAAGGACTGACTATGTGGGGCTGAACTTATCTGCCCCCTGGTCCCCCGATGGGAAGAAGGCCCTCTTAGTCCTCAGCAAAGACGGAAACGAGGAGGTCTACACCATCGACAGTAACAAGGGTACGCTCAAGCGACTGACGCGAGATTCCTCCATCGACGTATCCCCCTGCTGGTCTCCCGACGGCAAACAGATCGCCTTCGTTTCGAATCGCTCAGGTTCACCACAGGTCTTCATCATGGATGCCAATGGCAAGAACATACGGAGGCTGACCTTTGATGGCTCATACAATACCTCGCCCGACTGGTCGCCCACGGGGAAGCGGTTAGTCTATGAGGGAAGTTCAAATGGTGAATTTCAGCTTTTCACTATTGATGCCAACGGGAATAACTCCCTGCAGGTTACCTTCGAACGGGGAGGGGCAGAGGATCCGAGTTGGTCTCCCGACGGAAGATATCTGGTCTTTAGCTCGAAAATAGGTCAGAAACGGAAAATCTGTATCGTAAATTCCAACGGGCTGAATTTGAGGATACTGGATGAAATAAAGGGAATTGACTCACTGGAAAGCCCGTCCTGGTCTCCCCATCTAAATTTATATTGACGTTTACCGTCTTATGCTTTACAAAAATCACTGCACATTAATTCTTGAGAGGAGGAATATCGAATGAAAAGAAATATTTTTATCATAGGGGTTATGGTCCTCATTTGCAGTTTTTCTTTTGTTTTTATTACAGGATGCGCGAAAACACCGGAAACGCAGATTATGAAGGATACGGCGGTCACACAGGCGGATACGCAAAAGGCAGAGGAAGCAGCAGAGGCAGCAGCATTGGCAGCTGAAAAGGCGGCATTAGACGAGAAGAAGCTGCGGGATAAACTGCTTGCCGAGGCGGATTCTTTTCAAGATATCAAATTTGCCTTCGATAAATATGATCTCAGTGCTGAGGCGAGGGGTGTTCTTTCGAAACTCGCCGACTGGCTTAACCTTCATCAGGACTTTGAGGTGACCATCGAAGGGCACTGTGACGAGCGGGGAACCACGGAATACAATCTTGCTCTGGGAGAGAGACGTGCAGAGGCGGCAAAGGCCTATCTCGTAACCCTTGGTGTCGATAAGATGAAGATAACAACGATAAGCTATGGTGAAGAAATGCCAGTGGATCCGGCAAGTAACGAGGCGGCGTGGTCCAAAAACAGAAGAGATCATTTAGTTGTCTTCTCAAAATAATAAGAGTAACCAGGGAGCTTTAGTACTGTGAAAAGATCTTCAATCCTCATAGTGATTCTCTTTGTCCTTTCTATTGCCGGTTGCGCAACACAGGATGATGTTAATATCATCAAGATGAATATGTTTGCGCTCCAGAAGGATTTTTCCGAGCTCGAAAAGGGCATTCAGACCGATAAAGCGTCGGGAAAGGACTTGAGAAAAAATCAGGCCGATATGGGTGCGGATATTATTGAGCTGAGACAGAAAATTCAGGAGTTACGAGGCATTACCGAAGAGTTGAACGTAAAGATAGAGCATCTGAAGATAGAAGACTCTAACGGTGAGAAGCTCAAATTGCTCAGTGACAATTTAGAAGACGTTAAAGAGAGAGTTTCCATTGTTGAAGGCTATCTCGGCAGTGGAAAGAAGAAGACGGTTACAGAAAATGAAACAGGGGAAGCTCCTCTCAAGAAAAGTATAGACAAGGAACAGATTTACTCCGAGGCATACCGGATATTCAAAGACGGGAACTATGGTGTTGCCCGGGAGAAATTCGCTGAGTTTCTAAAATCTTTTTCAGATACCGAATATTCAGATAATGCGCAATTCTGGATCGGTGAGTGCTATTACTTCGACGGAAAATATGAGGAAGCCATTCTTGAATATGAAAAGGTGGTCCGGAATTATCCGGATGGCAACAAAGTTCCCAATGCGCTTTTGAAGCAGGCCCTCTCATTCTTGAAACTCGAAGACAAGTCGAGCTCAAAGCTTCTCTTGCAGAGGGTTATTAAAGAATATCCGAATACGAATGCAGCGAGGATCGCAAGAGCCAAACTGGTCGAAATCAAGTAGCGGGCGTTACGACTGCATCCTGACAATAACTGGTAGTAGACAAAATCCCCGGGGCTCTGCCCCGGGGATTTTTTTATGTTACTTTGGGTAACGATAATCCGTAAATCGAAATGCGAATATCGGAAATCGTTTTACGTGTTACGATTTACGGTTTCCGAATTTCGTTATTCGATATTCGTTATGCGATTTAAGGAGTTAGAACCTGCCGTAGAATTTTCCTGTTACTTTGCACAAACTAATCAAGAATGGTGGGTTCTATCCCCGGAGGGGGTGAAAGATTGAAGATCGACATGCTACCCCCTGATGAAACGTCGATATCAGAATAGTGAACCTTGAGAAGCGCCCAGAGGGGGAATTTTATGGATACTTCTATCTTTGTTGGATAGGTGCCCTTTCCTGTCGGTGTATAATCGCCGAACCGTGCTGTGTAGAGAACGGTTCCATTTTCTTTCAGGGTTTCGATCTTGACCATCTCCCCACCATTGGGTTGTGTCCAGATGGACCGCATTCTTTGCCCCTTCGATATGACGTCGATGCGGTAGAGATTTTTCTCCCAGGAACCCTTGAATATCAGGTTATCTTGCGGTGTTGCCGGTGGCGTACCCGTAAGGAGTGACACCGTTTCAGTTGCCGGAAGGGGGATACCGAAAAACCGGTAGAGGTTTTTCCCCGATGATTCCCCGGTGTAAAACTTTTTGCTGCCCGGTATGAAGACCGAGAATTCTGCCTCGTTTGCCGAAAGGAGAAAATCGGCGGGACCGAAGAGGGGTATCGCATCGATTCGCAGGGATGCGGGCTTCTTGACCGCCATGGCTACTCTGCCCGAATAGTTTCTGTCGGGGGAATCAAGGCTGATATGCGCCTCGGTTTTTATGATGGTATCGAGATCTGCGGACCTCGATATATTTTCAAAGACAACTTCCGGATCAAGAAGGGGCCTCGTGACAAGGTCAGGTATTGTTTTGGGCGCACATCCAGAAGTGATGAAGATGATGACCGAGAAAACTGAAAGGATAAGGCTGTCTTTGTTCTTCATTCCGTCGTCGCTTCGCCCGTGAGTTTGTCTATCTTCTCTTGCAGGTCTTTGTTTTCAGGCTTTAATTCAAGGGCCCGTCTGTACATCTCGAGGGCCTTTCGCCCCTCGCCTGTTTTTTCATAGATCTCGCCCAGATGTTCGGCGATAGTAGGATCTTCCGGTGTTATATGAAATGCCTCTTCGAGATATTTGACGGCCTCTAACATCTTCCCTTGGCGGTAATAGACCCAGCCAAGGCTGTCGGTAATATAGCCGTTGCCAGGTTTGAGTTCCATGGCTCGCTTTATCAACCTCTCGGCCTCGTCAAGCTTGATCCCTCTGTCGGCATAGCTGTAGCCGATGAAGTTGAGCGCTTCCGCATTCTCAGGTTCGATTGCGAGAACCCTTTCCATCTCCTGCAGACTCTCCTCATCTCTCTTCATTTTCGAATAGATGACACCGAGTTTGTAGTGGAGATCGATGCTCTCCGGGGCAATGGAAAGGCCTTTTTTGAGGGTATCTTCTGCACGATCAAGCTGATTATTCTCCTCGAAGAGGGCGGCCAGAAAACCGTAGAGTTCGTCGGCGGTCCCCTTTCTGTCGATGGCTTTTCCAAGCACTTCGATGGCGTCTTCGGTGCGGCCGTTCTCTTTCAAAATGAAACCCATGTGGATTCGGCTGTTGACATAGAGATCTGAATCTACGGGAATGCGTGAAAACTCCTGGAGCGCAGCGGAGAAATTGTTAGTTTTTTCATAGGCCGATGCCAGAAAAAATCGTGCCTTGAAATTTTGCGGGTCATTCTTTAAAACGGCGAGGAATTCCCCGATCGCCTCGTCAAAGTTCTCCCCGGCAAAGAGCAGCGAAAGACCCAGTGAAAATCTCGCATCCATCTGGGAATTGTCAATTTCCAGTACCTCCCGGCTTACCCGTTCCGCCTCACTGTACTGCTCCATCCTGAAAAATATTTGTCCCAGTCGCAGTCTCATTGGTATAGCTTCGGGGTTGAGCCGGATGAATTCCCCGTAGGTCTCTATTACCTTGTCGCTGTTTTTTTGTGTCTCGTAGAGATGTCCCAGGTCAAGGGCGGCCGATTCGAAGGCAGGTTTCAGGGCAAGGGTCTTCTTGAGCCATTGCTCCGCATCGTCTTGGGCCCCCATTTTTAAATATATCTTTGCCAGGTAATAACTCCCCATGAGATGATTCGGTGAGGTGGTGAGGAGTTTTTTGAGGATGCTAACGGCCTTATCCGGTTCCCCAACTTCCTGGAAAAAGATGCTGAGAAAGAGATAGGCTTCATGCTTATCAGGATCGATCTCGATGACCCGTTCATATTCCCCTATGGCCTTGTCGAATTGCTTGAGATTGCCGTAGAGGCCGCCGAGCAGGAGGTGAGAATCAAGATCCCTGGGATTGTAGACAATCGATTGTTCTAATGTGGCTATCGCCTTTTCCTTTTGTCCATTCCTGACATAGAGTGACGCGAGTTCGATCCTCAACTCAGCGGATGACTGGTCAAAGCGGATGACTTTTCTGTATTCATTTATCGCCTTGTCGATCTCACCGTTCAGCGAATAAAGCGTGGCAAGAGAATAGTGGTAATATCTGTTGAAAGATTCATCTCCTCCCTGGGCCGCTTCCAGTTTCGTTTGACCCTGAGGAAAATAGGCGCACGAGATCATGAGGAAAATTGTAACAATAACTATCGTGAAAGCCGTTCTTGATTTTACAGCCATTCTCATCATTTCTCTATTGTATAAGGTCGGAGAGGGGAACGATCTCTATGCCTTCGGCCCTGAAAAGAGGAGCTGTTTCTCTGAGCGCCTCTATTGTGACGTCATGGGGGTGACCAATCAAAACCAGGGTTTTCCAGCTGTCTTTTTTTTCTATTATTCGTATAAGTTTTGCACGGATGTTACTGAAGTCGCGACTATTGTCGATGAATACGTCCCGTGCAATGTATTCCACCCCGATTTTTTCAGCGATCTTTTTCCCCTTTGAGTTTCCTGTTGTCAGGCTGTCGAGAAAAAAAAGCCCTCTCTTCTTGAGATATTTTAGAACCACTTCGACTCCATCGTCATCTTCCATAAATCTGGAACCCATATGATTGTTGACGCCTGTTATAGAGGGGACCGCCGCAATATCTTCGTCAAGCTGCTGTCTTATCTCTTCATGACTCATCGTGATATACAGGCATCCTTCCCCCGGGTTCTTTTCGGGATAGCCGCGGGGTTCCATCGGAAGATGAAGAATGATTTCTCTCCCTTTCTCCCGTGCTTTTTCAGCCGCTTCTATTGAATAGGGGCGGGAGGGGAGAATGGACAGGGTTATCGGTATATCAATCGAAAGGATGTCATCGATCGGTGTCAATTTGCATCCCATGTCGTCGATTACTATTGCGATTCTGTTTTCCGCTTCAACCTTCTCTTTTATGATCTTCCATAACGAGGTGCACGCTACTAAAACACACACAAGGGCAACGGCAACACCAATCCAGACTCCCAATCCTCTTTTTTTCACTTCTTACAAATACCCTTGTCTTCCTTACATTTTTTTAAATATTTCCCAGCTCTTGAGAATATCGATTGCGCTTTTCAGCTGATTGTCCTTCTGCAGGTCTTCCAACAACTTGTCTGCTTCAGTCTTCTCCCCCGACCCGGCTGGTTCCTCGGGGAGCTCTGCTTCCCCCTCTATGTGTCCCTGCAGGTCCTTTTCCCTGAGTCGTTCGATCTTCTCGCCGTTATTATTATTCTTTACAAACTCGACTGGGATGTCGGGTGTTATGCCTGTCGCCTGAATGGATCTTCCATCTGGTGTGTAATATCTCGCTATCGTCAGTTTTAATGCGGAGCCATCCTTGAGCGGTCTCAGGATCTGAACTGACCCCTTTCCGAATGTCTGGGTACCCAGAAGCACAGCCCTTCCATTATCACGGAGAGCTCCCGATACGATTTCAGATGCACTGGCGGTTCCCCCGTTGATCAGTATCACGATCGGGTATTCAGGTTCCGTACCGTCATCTCGTGCCTCGTATATCTTTTCCGTTCCCTTCGTCCTTCCCTTCGATGAGACGATAACCCCCGATTTAAGAAAGACATCGGAAACGCTAACCGATTGATCCAGAAGTCCGCCAGGATTATTCCTGAGATCGAGGGCAAGACCTCGTATCTGTGGTTCTTTCTCCGCCATCTCTTTCAGTGCTTTATTCAGTTCTTTGAGTGTGGTCTCCTGAAAATTCGATAACTTAATATATCCTATTTTTTCGGGATAGATTTTATGTTTGACACTTTGTATCTTTATAATATCACGGGTTATTTCGAAATCTTTCGGCCTGTCAAAATCTTCTCTGCTGATCGTTACCGTTACTTTGGTTCCCTTTTTCCCCCGGAGCTTGTGCACGGCATCCATTATGGTAAGACCCTTTGTCGGCTCACCGTCTATTCCTATAATCTTATCTCCCGCCTTGATACCGGCAATAAAGGCCGGTGTATCTTCAATGGGAGATACAACGGTCAAGATGTCGTCCCTTATCGTTATTTCAATGCCCAGACCCCCAAACTCACCCTTTGTGCCGACCTGCAGATCTTCATAGGTCTGTTTGCTCATATACTCGCTGTGCGGATCGAGGGATTTTACCATTCCCTTGATTGCGCCGTCTATTATCTCCTTGGTATCGACTTCTTCAACATAGTTTTTTTCGATCATATCGAGGATTTCATTGAAGAGCCGCAGGCTCTTATAGGTATCCCTGTCGGCTGAAAAGGCGGGTTTCTCTCGGTAGAATCCTGGTATGACAAGAAGAATGAAGATGATGACGATAAATATGTATAAAATCAGTTTCTTGCTGAAATGGATGTTCATTAACGCCTCCGTTTTTGTGAGATTGATTCGTTAAGACGATAGTCATATCATTTTTCTCGAAAAGATTCCCATGTTTTTTTTCATGAGGGGAGCCTCTACCATAATGGAATCTTTTTAAAATCCCGGATAATACTTCCTTCCTGAAGGGCGCGTTTCAGGATCTATCAGATAGTGTATTTGACTCCGGAAAAGAGTGCCTGTGCAATTATCCCCGCGATGGGGGGGAAGATAAAGGTGCAGGCAAGACGAATAAGGGTAAATTTCCATCCCAGGATACCGACCTCCATGGGGAGCCTGCTGACCGCCCAGAGTGACCATCCTGTCAGGAATGCCACCATGGTGCCCACACTGGCTCCGGAGCGCAGGAGCCCCGCCGCTATTGGAAGATTGACATAAGGCCCGCCGGGTGAGAAACCGCCCGCGAGTGCTCCGAGGAAGATTCCCTTGAGGCCCGATTCTTCACCCACCCATTTCGCCAGAAGATCGTGGGGCAAGAGAATCTGGACCATGCCGGCAACGATAAAGGCGAAGAAGAGGAGGGGAAGTATTTCGATGGTGAGGGTAAGGGCCAGTTTCATGCCGCTGATATGTTCCCCCTCACCTCGTACATAGGCAATCGACAAAAGTGCGATGGCAAGAATGCCCATGATGATTGTCGGAATCAGCATCTTTGAAATCTCCTTCCTCTTTTTCATTGTCCTTTTACTCATTATTATACCAACCTGGCTTTTGGTCTTTGTTACCACGAAATACCTAATGGCGAAAGTTCAAACATGCTGATTTTATATTGTATATTACCTTTTCATTTTAAATTAAACGAAGTATGGTTTCACGAGATCTCGAAAAAAACCAACCAAGTATGTTAATTGTACGGTCGCGCTATGCGCGACCGTACGGCGGGTTGAGCTAACGCTCTCGCCCGAATAGTTTGAGCGCATTCGTCACAGCAGCCTTGCCGTCGAAACGCTAAACTTGCCGTTAGCCATACGGGAAAATGGATAAAATACAAATAAGAAATACACTATAAATAGATATCACGAAGGAGATATCATGTCGATAACACTAGCATTTGATGTATATGGTACATTAATCGATGTCCATAGCGTTGATTCTAAGTTGTCTCAGAAGGGGGTCACATCTTGATTAGTGAATTAAGTTCTGATATATTCATTTTTGCTTCATGAATTGAGTAGGGAAGGTTAAGGATGGCACGACCCTGGAGAATCGAATGCGAAGGTGCCTATTACCATGTTCTTTCCCGTGGTAACGAGGGCAGGAACATATTTTATGATGAAGAAGACCGGTGGCAGTTTCTGAATACGGTGGGCGAAGTGTCCAAACGATTTCAGGTAGATATTTTTGCCTATGTGCTCATGTCCAACCATTACCATCTTTTGTTGAGAACCACCCATGCTAATTTGTCCAAGGCCATGCAGTGGCTCGGTTTGGTCTATACGAGAAGATTCAGTGATCGACATTCACGGACGGGTCATCTGTTTCAGGGTCGTTTCAAGAGCATCCTCATTGAAGACGATGCCTACATGGTAGAACTTTCATGCTATATTCACAGAAACCCCTTACGTGCAGGTATTGCGAAACGGCTGGCTGATTATCGATGGAGCAGTTATCCAGTTTATGCTTATGGACGGAAAGGCCCCGCATTTCTCAACACTGATTTTATTCTTTCATTGTTTGAAGGTGGAAATATCCATAAGGCCTATCGAGATAAAGTGCAGAGGTACTCTGAAGAGGAAACGAAATTATGGGAAAATTTTCGGCACGGATTCATTATGGGAAGCGAGCAATTTGTCGATCGCATCAAGTCGCGATACATTGCTGACAGACCGCACCATGAAGTGCCTCAGCAAAGAGGAGTGGTGGGCAGAGTAGATATACCGAACGTTTTAGAACGGGCCACAGAAATATTACAATGCGATTTTGCCCTGTTTCGACAAAAGCAGCGACTGCACGGATGTGACAAAGATTGCAGAGATCTCCTCGTGTATTGGTTTTGGGAGCGGGGTGCGTACACAAATGAAGAGATAGGAAATATCTTTGGAGTGAGCTATTCGGCGGTAAGTCATATTGTGAAAAAGGTGAAATCCCGAATATCAGAAGAGGGTGAATTGTTCAGGAAATACAGGTTGATTAATTCACTAATCAAGATGTGACCCCCATGCTGGACAGGCCAATATTTCCTGTGGCTTAGCCACAAAAAATAGGGTTGTAACAAACATTATGAGAATAAAAACAATGATAAGAAAATTCATGAAATCAGATATTGATCAGGTTATTAATATTTGGCTTGAAGCCTCAATTAAAGCCCACGATTTTGTGAACGGTGAATTCTGGGAATCTAAAGTCACGGATATGAGGGACATCTACATTCCTTCTGCAGAAAACTATGTTTATGAGAAAGAGGGGATAATCAAGGGATTTATCTCTTTGCACAAAAGTACTTTAGCCGCGATTTTTGTTTCTCCGGATTCTCAAAGCACAGGCATTGGCAAGTGTCTTATGGCCAAGGCCAAAGATGTCCGTGGTCACTTGAATCTTACTGTTTACAAGGAGAATCATAAAAGCATTGAGTTCTATAGAAAATGTGGTTTTAAAATAGAGAAAGAACAAATTGATGAGCATACTGGTCACCCAGAGTTAGTAATGACTTTTAGCTCATAACAAATTAATTCATCGGAACTCTTTGGTCGCTACACTTGGCAAAACTCCGGTGATGCTGGCGCTACACAGATATAACTTCTTGATTATATTAATGGCGGACGATCTGGGATTCGAACCCAGGACCTTTGGCTCCGGAGGCCAACGCTCTATCCAGCTGAGCTAATCGCCCTTTGAATTGATTTTATATAATGAAAGCCCGCCTCCTCCTCGCGGGCCGTTCCCTTCAATACTATGTGTGCTCATAATATTCAATAGTATTTTACTTTATTTCACACCGGAGATCCCAAGTTCTTCGACAATCTTGATGACGTGACTGCTCTTGTTCATGCTGTAGAAGTGGAGTCCCGCTATGCCGTTCTTCAGGAGGTCTTCGCTCTGTCGGATCGCGTATTCTATACCATACTTTTCGACTTCCTCGTTTTTCTCACTGACTCGTGAGAGGCTCCTCTCGAGCGTGGAGGGGATGGTGGCACCGCAGAGCGTGGTCATCCGCTGTATCTGCTTGAAGTTGAAGATGGGAAAGATCCCCGTAATGATCGGTGCCTCGATGCCGAGGGAGAGCGCCATATCCCGGAAACGGTAGATACGGTCATTGTCAAAACATATCTGGGTAATGATAAAATCGGCCCCGGCTGTAATCTTGTATTTCAGGTTTGCAATGTCTGCATCGAGGCTCGGCGACTCGATATGACCTTCGGGATACCCGGCGACGCCGATGGAAAATGCATTGTGGGAATGGATGAACTCCACAAGTTCATTGGCATAGCCGAACCCGCCTTCGGTTTTCCTAAAAACTTTGTTATCTTCCGGGGGATCTCCCCGCAAGGCAAGAATGTTTTCTATGTTATGGTCTTTCAAATCATCGAGGATCTCGGCGATATCATCTTGTGTCGACTGTACGCAGGTAAGGTGTGCGAGGACTTCCTGTCCGAAATCGTTCTTGATTTTTGATGCGATCTCCACGGTCTTGTCGCGTGTGCTCCCACCGGCACCGTAGGTGACGGATACAAAACTCGGTGAAAGGGTGATAAGCTCTTCGATCGCCCGATAAAGGCTTTCGATATTCCCCTCACGTTTTGGAGGGAAAAACTCGAATGAGAGGGTACGTGTATTATCCTCCAGAAGTTTCCTTATTTTCATTGACGTACACCTTCGAATGGACAGCAAGCGCATTTCCCGTAGCTTGCGGCGGTGGAAGCGAGAATAAAAAACAAATATTTTCCTTAACAATCTAAGATTGTCCGCAACGTGCTGCGGGGAGCTTCCATTTTCTCTACAGGCAAAATGTCATTTCGACAGGCTCTTGTCAATCCCTTTTCTAAACAGGGTTGTAAACTTTTACCAAAGCTGTTAGACTCCCGCCCCAAAGAGGAGATCTATCCCACATGAGAAAGACACTCTATATCGCCTTTCTTCTTCTATTGGTATGCGCAGTTGCTTCTATCTCCGAAGCATCCAATATTGTTCATATTATTGGTGTCAGATATTGGACGGCCCCCGACTATACGAGGGTCGTGATCGACACGAGTGCTGAGGCTCAGTATCGAGTGGCGGAGGACGAGGGAAAACTCTCTGTCGAGATAGATAATGCCGATTTTTCCTCCTCCCTGGAGAAGGAGTATCTTCTCGATAAACCGGCCGTTAAGAAGATTATCCTTAGGGATCTTCCAAAGAAAAGTGTACGATTTGAACTTTCGGTTGCCAAAGGCGTTCGTGTCAAGGTCTTCAAGCTAGGTAAAATACTCGACAAACCTCATCGGATCGTTGTCGATATCAAAATTCCCGAGATTGAGAAAAAAACGATTGAGGAGCGGGAAAAGATAAAGGCCTTGGGAAAAAAGAGGGTCGTCGTGATCGATCCGGGTCATGGTGGCGAGGACCCGGGGGCCTTAGGCAGGAGAAGGACACGGGAAAAAGATATCGTCCTCAGGATCTCGAAAATATTACGAAATATCTTGAACAAGAGAGGCTATCAATCCTTCCTCACCAGGGAAGGTGACTATTATGTCTCGTTCAAAAAGAGGCTGAAAACGGCACGGGACTACGGGGCGGATCTCTTCATCAGCATTCATGCGGATGCCTGCAGAAACAGAGGGGTGAGGGGTGCCTCCGTCTATTGCCTCTCGACGAGGGGGGCAACGAACGAGGCTGCACGGCTTCTTGCGCAAAGTGAGAACCTGTCGGATATTATCGGCGGGTCTCTCAATGGGCAGAACAATGATGAATCAGATCCCATTACTCTCAATATGCTTCAAACGGAGACAATCAATCAGTCGATAGAATTAGGAACCACGATCCTCAAGGAAATTCGAAAGGTAAATCGTCTCAAGTTTTCCAAGGTCCACATGGCACCCTTCAGGGTCCTGAAGCTTCCCGATGTTCCCTCTGTTATGGTAGAAACCGCCTATATCTCAAATCCGAGAGAGGAGCTTTTACTCAGAAGCTCAGCCTACCAGACCGATATTGCCTGGGCCATTGCCTCTGCCGTCAATAAATTTCTCCCGCTTCCCTATTCTGCTGACAAGGCCTGGGCGACCAGGGCAGCACGTCCTCAAAAAGCTTACTCCACCGAAGAGGTTCTTTACCATACCTACAAGGTTAAAAGAGGCGATACCCTGGAGAAGATTGCCCGGAGAAATGGAACAACGATCAGTACCCTGAAGAGGATCAATAAGCTGAAGTCGAAAAACAGAATCCTCGTAGGTCAGAGACTGAAGATCCCATCGGAACTGCCCGTCACGACCTACAGGGTCAAAAAAGGCGATACCCTGGAAAAGATCGCGAGAAATCACGGTACGACCATCGGGACATTGGTGAGACTGAACGGTCTCAAATCGAGGAACAGGATTTATGTGGGACAGAAGCTCAAGATGCCGATTCCCTATTCTGCGGATAAGACCTGGACGAGCAGGGCCGCACAACCACAGAAAGTTTACTCCACCGAAGAGGTAATCTATCATACCTATAAGGTGAAAAGGGGAGATACTCTCGAGAAAATCGCCAGGAGAAACGGCACAACGATCGGCACTCTTAAGAGAGTCAATAATCTGAAGTCGAAGAACAGGATCCTGGTAGGCCAGAGACTCAAGATCCCGTCGGAACTTCCCGTTACGACCTACAGGGTAAAAAGGGGTGATACGCTGGAGAAGATCGCGAGGAACAATGGAACCACCGTCAGTGCCCTGATGAGGGTCAATAAACTGAAGTCGAAAAACCGTATCTATGTGAAGCAGAAGTTGAAAATTCCCTGACAGGAAATGGTCAGCTGTTTGACACAATCGTGAAGCTCCCCGCCTACAGGGCGGGGCTTCCCGGTAGGGACATCGAAGATCCATGAGCCGAAGGCGAATAATATATTCCTTTTTAATTGCGCCCCTTGATCCCGCCTACAAGGCGGGGTTTGCGGGGGCGCCCTCGGTCAAATAACCCGGATTAGAAGGAGGAGCGTATGTCTATTGTAGAGTGGAAAAAGGATGAAACGGTTGCGATCATGATGCTGAATAATGGTGAAAACAGGCATAATCCTGATTTTGTGAACGCCATTCTCGAGACCTTCGACGAGATCGAGAAGGACGAATCGATCTATTCCGTCGTGATGACGTCGAGCGATCCAAAGAACTGGTCGCTGGGTATTGACCTTGAGTGGATTGGAGGTGCAATGGCCAACAAGGAGTACCAGACTATCAAGGATTTTATGTATGGTCTGAATAAGGTATTCAAAAAGGTCCTCTATTACCCGATGCCGGTTATCGCCGCCATCAACGGTCATGCCTTCGGCGACGGGACACTCCTCGCCTGTGCCTGTGACTTTCGATTTATGAGAAAGGACAGGGGGTACTTCTGTTTTCCCGAGGTTGATATCAGCATCCCCTTCCTCCCCGCCATGCTCGCTATCGTGAAGAAATCGATGCCCTACTACGAGGCCGAATATCTCATCTTCAGCGGGAAGAAGGAATCAGCCCTTGAACTCGAGAAAAATCATGTCATAGTGAAGGCCTGTGAGAATGAAGAAGAGTTGATGAAGGAATCGATCGCCTTTGCAAAGACCTTCGTTAAGAAAAGGGCCATACTGGAGCAGCATAAGGTTCGTCTCCATAGATGGATTGTGGAGATTATGGAGAAGGAGGATCCAGCCTATATCGAGCCACTCAACCTCATGGTATAATCTTCGGGGTAAACGATAGGGCGGGGTGAGGATGGATTTTGCATCATCCCGCTTTTTTACAATCACAATATCAGATCCTCGACGAAATCGAGAAGCTGATTCAGGTTTCTGCAAGGTCGTACCTCATTGCAGTGCTGTTTATAGGCGTACATTTCACTGTTGCCTGAATACCATGTCTGCTCCGGTTCAGGATTGAGCCATATAACCCGTCTCGATTTTTCACGCATTTCCTCCAGTATCCCATCCTCGGCGCTGAAGTAGTTTGAACGGGCATCTCCTATGATTATGAGGGTGGTCTTCTTGTTCAGTATGTCCATCCGGTTCTTTCTGAAGTCCCTGAAGGTCTCGCCATAGTCTGTGGGGACGTTATATTCGATATCCGCCTCGCTCAATACCTTCTCTATCGCCTGATTGATCTCATATTTTTCAAATATCTCAGATACTTCGGCGAGTCCGGAGACGAAGATAAAGCTCTTTACCTTTGTGAAACACTCCTGGAGCGAATAGAGTATGTTGAGCATGAAGCGGGCGGCAGACCATACGGAACTGGAGACATCGCAGAGGGTCACAATTTTCCCCCTCCGCGGCGGGCGTTTCCTGAACATAATCTCCACAGGAACCCCCTGATACTTGGCGGCCCTTCTCAGGGTCTTCTTTACATCAAGAACTCCCCGGTTGTCGCTGGCGAAGCGGCGAGACATGATATCCTTCAACCTTCTCACGAGCAGTTCTATAATCTCTCTCATCTCTTCTATTTCTTTCTCCGTCAGAAGTGAGAACGATTTTTCGCCCAGTTTCTTCAATCGTTTCTCGTAGGCCCGTACCTGTTGAAGATTATTCTCATAGGGCCGCGGTTCATTCATGAGCATTGCATAGGCACTGTCCAGGTACTCATTGAAATGTGCTGCGAGGTTATGGCGGTTTTCTCTCGTGATCTGGGCATGGTTGTCATCAAGAAACTGGGCAATTGCACCCCTCGTAGCATTGATATTAATCAGCATCTGTAGACGGCTTGCGAGGGGGCCGAGGTTGAATCTTGTGTTGCCGGAGGAATCCTGGAACTCCCGTTGAATTTTTCTCAATTCCCGGAGATATGCCAGGGGATCTCCCGAGATGAAGTCGAGGATTGCCTGTAGTGTTGCGTCTTCGCCGGCCTGCTCCTGAAGCATGTCGAATATGTCTTCGATATGCTCCGACAGGGAGTTCCGCTCTGCTATTCCCATATCGTGACGCAGTTCGTGGAAGAAGAGGTGGTAGATCCGGTCAAGCCTGCTCTGCTCCCGTCTGCTCTTGGCGAAGTTGGAGCGTAATACGGCCCTGAATTGATCTTCATCGAGGATATCGATCAGTTGGAGCTGCCTGAGGCAGTCGAGAACTTCGGAGGTTGAGATCCTGATATCCGAGGCCCTGCAGCAGGACACAAATTTCAGGATGAGATTGACCATGCTGCAGTGCCTGACACTTGGTTTTTCTCCAGGTACTCCCTCACCCTATCGGAATCCGATCGGTACTTGCAGATAACATTGAGGGTTTCCAGAATTACCTCTGGAGAAAGGTCTTCTGTCTGGAGCGCCATGAGCGATTGTGCCCAATCAAGCGTCTCCGAGATGCAGGGTTTTTTCTTTAAATCGAGGCCGCGAATCTTGCGTATCGCATCCACGATATTTTCTAACAGCCGTTTTTGTATTCCCGGCGTCTTTAAAGAGACGATCCGCATTTCAATCTCGCGGTCGGGATAGTCGATGTAGAGATGAACACACCTTCGTTTCAGGGCATCGCTCATATCCCTGTAGTTGTTTGAGGTAAGGATGACAAAGGGGATCTTTACCGCCTTTTTCGTCCCAAGCTCCGGTATGGAAATTTGAAAATCACTCAGAATTTCGAGGAGAAAGGCCTCGAACTCGGGATCCGATTTATCGACTTCATCGATTAGGAGTACAACGGGATCGTCCGAGCCTATTGCCTGGAGGAGCGGTCGGGGTTGAATAAAACGCTCGGAAAAAAAGGCATCCTCCTGATCCGCAATCCGGTCAACCGCCTCGGAGAGACTTCCGGAACCGGTGACAACATCACCGATCTTTTCCTTCACCATCTGGGTATAGAGGAGCTGTTTGGCGTACTCCCATTCGTAGAGTGCCTTTGATTCATCGAGTCCCTCATAACACTGGAGGCGTATCATCTTCCGGTTCAGACATTTGGCCACGGCCTTTCCGAGCTCGGTCTTGCCGACCCCTGCAGGCCCTTCCACGAGGATGGGCTTCTGTGTTGCCTCTGCGAGGAAGACCACCGTCGCGATCTCTTTGGATGTGATGTAGTCCGCTTTTTCAAGTCTGTCTTTCACATCTGATACACTCTTGAATTCCATGGTCCCATCCTTTCCCTGGAAATCCCATATAATAGAAGAGGGGGACGGTCAATATAATAATGAACGGGATAACAGGCGCATAGAATATAAAATAGTACCTATCAGTCACAGATTTCCCGTAACGCCTCGCGGGCACCTTCAAAAAAGGGCTCTTCAGCTTTTTCTTAACTTGACAGTGTATTCAAATTGCCATAGATTTAGCGAGTTTTTTGACAGGGAGACAGAAAGACTATGGCAACAAAAAAACAGAGAAAAGCAAAAGCGCTCAAGGCAAAGAAGAGAAGACAGAACAGGAACCTCTTTATTCTATCGCTTATCGTTCTGGTGGGAGTTGGTTTCCTGGTGTTTCTATTTATCTCGCTCTTTGAGTACATATATCCGCCCGCAACCGGCGAGAGTGAACGGGTTAAAAAGGAGAAATACAAGGTAGAACTATACTTTTCCGATTCCAACGAGAGGTTTCTTGTTCCTGAGGACAGGTATATATGGAAAGAAAAGAAGAGGGAAGATCAGGTAAAGGAACTGGTAAGGACCCTCATCGGGGGGTCCACGACGGGCCTCGTGGGGACATTTCCCGAAGGTACGAAGGTCGAGGATGTTACGATAAAAGACAAATCGGCTTATGTCAGTTTTAACAGAACGCTGGTTGATCTTCATCCCGGGGGAAGTGCAAGTGAGATGATGACGATATATTCACTCACAAACACGGTTACTCGCAATATACCGCAGCTTACAAGTGTGAAAATTCTGGTGGAGGGAAAAGAGATAGAGACAATAAAGGGACATATAGATGCGAGAAGTCCCTTTGTCGCCAATCTGGAATTAATAGTTCGTTCGTCGAAGTAAATCAACTGATTCGAGGTAAGGAAACCGTATGGCCGGACCGACAAGACTCTCGAAAATAAGAAATATCGGAATCGCTGCTCATATAGATGCCGGCAAGACGACGGTGACGGAACGCCTCCTCTTTTATACCGGCACGACCTACAAGATGGGAGAAGTCCACGACGGTGAGGCCGTTATGGACTGGATGCCGCAGGAACAGGAGAGAGGGATTACCATCACCTCCGCCGTCACCACCTGTCAATGGAAAAACAACGAGATACATATCATCGATACGCCGGGACATGTGGATTTTACCATTGAGGTGGAACGAAGTCTCAGGGTATTGGACAGCGTCCTCGTGGTGTTTTGTGCCGTCGGTGGGGTGGAACCTCAGTCTGAAACCGTCTGGCATCAGGCGGACAAGTACCGGGTTCCCAAGATTGCCTTTATCAACAAGATGGATCGGCTGGGGGCCGATTATTTCGGTACCGTCAAGATGATGAGGGAGCGATTCACCTCCATCCCTCTTCTGATCCAGATTCCCTTTATGGAGGGAGAGGACTTCAAGGGGGTCATCGACCTCATCGCCAGGAAGGTGATTGTCTGGGACAATGCCTCCCTGGGTCTAAACTATGACCTTGGTGATGTGCCTCCGGAATGGAGTCAAAGGGTTGAAGAATACCGGGAAAGGCTCATTGAGACGCTTGCCGAGGCGGATGACACTATCGCGGAGAAATACCTTGATGGTGATGATATCGGGGAGAGAGAGATCGTTGATGCGATACGACGGGCCACCATCGAGTTGAAGGTTGTTCCCGTTTTATGCGGTACTGCCCTTCGCAACGTGGGAATACAGCCTATACTCGACGCAGTCGTTAATTTTCTTCCCTCTCCCGAGGATGTCCCCCCCGTCGAGGGGGTCAATCCCGAGAATAAGGAAAGGGAACAGCGTATAAGCAGTAACAAAGAGCCCCTTTCAGCACTTGCCTTCAAGATAATGATGGATGAGGGGAGAAAGATCAGCTATGTCAGGATATATTCGGGCCAGATAAAAGTGGGCGGTGAAGTCTACAATCCGAGCAGTCAGAAAAAGGAGAAGATCTCCCGGCTCCTGAAGATGCACGCCAACAAGAGGGAACGGGTCAGTGAGGCGGGCGCGGGAAATATTGTTGCAGTGGTAGGATTGAAGAATACGACGACGGGGGACACGCTCTGTGACGAAGTTCATCCGATTGTCCTGGAAGCAATAGACGTTTATGAGCCGGTGATAAGCCAGGCGATTGAGGCCAAGACCCCCCAGGATCAGGATAAACTTGCTGTGGCCCTTGCCAAGCTTGTGGATGAGGACCCCACATTGAAGGTGAAATTCGAGGATGAAACGGCCCAGACTATTATATCGGGTATGGGGGAACTTCACCTTGAAATAATAACCGATAGGCTCATACGGGAGTTTCATACCAATGTAAACGTGGGCAAGCCGAAGGTTGTGTACAGGGAAACTATCGGCAGGAAAGTTGAGATTGAAAGGGTATTTCAAAAGGAGCTGGGAGACAAAAAACACTTTGGTCATGTAATCTTAAGCTTGGAACCGCGTGAGCGCGGGGCGGGATTGCAATTGGTCAATGATATAGACGATGAAACAATTCCCGAAGGGTATTATTCTGTCATCAAAGAGGGTATTTCCGACGCCGCCTTGAGCGGCTCTATATCGGGATATCCCGTCACGGATGTAACGGTGAGGCTCAAGGGTGGCTCCTTCAGGGAAGGCGAATCGACGGAACTGGGATATAGAGTCGCCGCTTCAACGGCCTTTAATGATGGCTGTTCCGATGCGGCACCAATGCTGCTCGAACCTATCATGAGGGTGGATATAATAACGCCCAGCGAGTTCATGGGTGATGTGATCGGCAATATCAATTCCAGGAGAGGGGAAGTCCAAAGTATCAATCCCAAGGGTCCGATAAGCGAGATAAAAGCCAAGGTTCCTCTCAAACAGATGTTCGGCTATTCCACCGACCTGAGATCGGCTACCCAGGGGAGGGCTACCTTTTCGATGCAATTTCTGAAGTACGATAAATCGTGAATTGAACAGCGAGCGCATTTCCCGCTGCTTGCGGCGGGGTTAGCGAGCGGATATAAAACAAACTTTTTCCTTAACAATGGAGATTCCCCGCAACTTGTTGCGGGGAACTTCAATTGGGATATAATATAAAAAAGGGATAGTGTTGGAAGAATTGTGATGTGCGGAAAAAGAACAACTTGATTTATTTTAAATTTCCATATACTATCGCTCCGCTTCAAAAAGCGGGGCATGGTATTTTTTCTCTCATTAAAAAGAAAAGAGTTGTAACTATATATCTATGGGCTTCACTTCTATTTACGCCGCAGAACGACTTCTTGAGAGTTTCTTCCGAATCAGTACCCTCATTACAGCACCGCTCGGAGTCGATGATGTTCTCCAAAACATACTCGATGAGGTCGTGGATACGATGGGTTTCGACCGGGGGATAATATGCCGCCTTGACGATCAAAAAGAGAATCTGGTTACGAGGGTCGTAAAAAATTACAGTGCAGGTGAGGTGAAGAGGGCCTTTTCTTCTCATCTGAATCTCAAGCGACATAACTGCTTTGAAACGAAGGTCGTAATAGATGGCGGCTATCTAATCCTTGAGGATTCCAAGAGAGACCCCAGGATAACCGAAACGGACAGGAAGATATCAAGGATATATCAACGGGGATCGACCTTCTATGCGGCCCTTCAGGTGGAAGGCGAGGTTGCCGGGATGATCTCGCTCTGGTCGAGGGAGAAAAGCAGGTTTTTGCCCGAGGCCGTCAATATCCTCCTGACCTTTGCAAATCAGATAAGTATTGTCATCCACAGCACAGAGCTTTTTGAGGATAACAGAGGCAAGATAAAGATGCTCCTGAGGTTGCAGGAGGCGGGTTCCCAGTTAAATACCTGTGATGCACTGGACAGGATGCACGAGATTGTCATCGACAGCGCGCTGAAGATAGGTGAGGCGGAAAAAGCGCTCCTCTATTTTATTGATATCGAGAAGGATAAGTTTCTTATCAGCGACGGCAAGGAGATCTTTGTCGATAAGGGAAACAGGTATTCATCAAAGATGAAGGGGAGCATTATAGAAAAGGCCTTTGATACGGAAGCGATCAACGTGAGAGACGCCGTGCAGAATACCACGGTGCGACCCGTATTTGATGACTACCCCGTCGAGATCGCCATTCCTCTCAAGATAAGAGACAAGTTTAAGGGTGTTCTCTGCCTTGGCAAAAAAGGATCGGCCTTTACCCGGGATCAGAAAAATATTCTCGACATACTGGTGATAAGTGCGGCAGCATCCTACGACAGCGCCATTATGCATTCCATGGTTTCCCGCGAGGCAAAGTCCCTGAAAACGGAAGTGGAGATACTCAAGGAGAGAGAGGACAAACTCCTTGGTTTCCACGACATTGTTGGCCATTCATCGAAGATGCAGGATATTTTCCGTATCATCAGGGATGTGGCCGCCCATGACACGAGCATCCTCGTCCAGGGTGAAAGCGGTACGGGAAAGGAATTGATCGCACGAGCAATCCACAGACAGAGCAACCGAAAATCAAAGCATTTTGTTGATGTGAACTGCGCGGCCATACCGGGGACGCTCCTCGAGAGCGAACTCTTCGGTTATGAGGCGGGCGCTTTTACCGATGCGAGAAAGAAGAAGCTTGGTCTTCTCGAATATGCCAACGGCGGGACAATACTCCTGGATGAGATCGGCGAGATGAATCTTTCCATTCAGGCGAAATTCCTCCGTATGCTGGAAGACGGATACATTCGAAGACTCGGCGGCACCAACAATATCCCTCTCAATGTGCGTTTCATATTTTCCACGAACCGTGATCTCAGTCGCATGGTGGCTGAGGGAGCATTTCGAGAAGATCTCTTTTACCGAATAAGTGTCGTGCCCATTCACATACCCCCGCTCAGAGAACGGGGAGAAGACGCCATAATCCTTGCCTACCACTACATAGAGGAATTCAATAGGAAGTTTAATAAGAAGGTGAAAGGCTTCTCCGAAAAATCGGAGGAAATCCTGAAGCAGTATTCATGGCCGGGGAATGTTCGAGAACTCAAGAATATCATCGAACGTATTATGATAATGCAGGATGTGAAAGGGGTGATAATACCTGAAAACCTGCCGGCTGAAATCAATGATCAAAGGCCGAAGAATTCAATCGGCCCACAGCTGGATGATTCTTTATCTTTGGACTCTGCCTATCCTCTCGACTATAAGGCGCTGATAAACACCGTAACGAATACATTCAGAAGCCGCGTTCTTGCAAAGGCCCTCGATCTGAGCAAGGGGAATAAGACAGCGGCTGCAAAGAAGCTCGGTATCTCCCGCTACGCGCTGATCCGTGAGCTCAAGAAACTTGATCTGAGTGATTGACGAGAGCAGCTCCCGCGCTGAGGCTTAAAAGATCTTCAATAGGGCGATGATCGCCCACATAACCCGCTTACCAATTCTCGATAGTGCGAAAATCAAACACACCGTTCTTATTTAGCACACCCCCTGAGTGGCTTGATATTCTTGCCTTTCAAGCCATGTCGCGAAAAGCGTGCGATTGCCGCACCTGCAAGGGCCGATTTCTGTCCCGCTGAGAGCCCTTCAGTGAAAATCGCCAAGCCCTCAAAAAAATATTTTCCCCATTATTCTCTCGTATATTGCTGATATTATACAACATTATATTTTTCATCATTTTAATTATCATAAAATAGATTTTTGGCACCTATTTTGCTCAATAGAATACTGTACATGATAAACACAATGAACAAGAAAATTATGAAAGGTTTTATACCTCGCGGTCTCATGAAAAAGAGGATAGAATCTACAGACAATCGGGTAAAGCAAGGCAAGAATATAGATCCTTTTCAATCTAGTGCTGGTACTGCTAATAATGAGGCGAGTCTTTTCACGGGACAAGGTGGCGCGGAAGGTGATCTGAAGCGAGGTTCCGAAAAGAAAAGAGATAGACGGAAAGACTTGAGCAATGAATTTTTTCTCGCCGACTTTGACTTAGAGCAGTAATTGTTGTTTGGTGGGTGGTTTTTTTCAAGTTCTCTCCTTTCCACCCACCTACACAAAACGATTAAATCTGGGAGATTGAGAGATAAAGCAATCTCTCTTGATTTATACCAGTCGGCGGATGGTTTTCGGTTCCCTCCTTTCCATCCGCCGACCCCCCCCGTGAATCTGAGAGGGGTGGACGGTATGTGCCTCTCAGTTGATATATTGAAAGTGGGTGGTCGATACGATGTTATCGGCCACCCACTTTTTTTTGTTCCTATTGACGCTGAGGTTGCGGGTGTCTCTTTGCAGTGGTTAAATATTGGGTGATGAAGGAAGCTTCAGTACTATCGAGAAGAGGCTTTCGGAATGCCCGATTCGCAGGGCACTTTCGTCTGGCAGAGACCACAGCCGTAACCGTCAAAGCCGTAATGTGATTTTACGTAGGGAGCTGTCGAGGTGTAGATATGTTCGAAGCACTTCGTCTTGTCATGACCGGCTTCGGTAATCGCGCCGACGGGACATCGCTTCATACACTTTCCGCAGGTGCCATCAGAAAAGAAAAGGCAGTACTCGTGGTGATCTTTGTAGGGCCTTGGAGTTGGAGGGATCTGAATTTCAGCCACCACCGAACCGGCTCGCATTGCCTTGCCGCGGGAAGTAATAAGTCCGTCGCACAGGCCGAAAGTTCCGAGTCCCGAGGCATAGGCGGCATGACGCTCGGACCAGTTTGAGGCCAACCCGAATTTCCCGGAGGTCAGCTGTGTCCAGTCCGGAGAGAGAAAAGGTGCCACGGCTCTGGATCCCGCATCGAGAAGATGAGAGACCACGTGATTCCGCAGTTCCACATTACCTTCCTCACCGAAGGTCCGTGACCGCGCCCATCTCTCCGCCGGATATAGCGACTCTTTTCTGTTGGCCTGTTTGGTATCCTTCGTCTGTGGCAGTATCCAACTGATCACGGTAAGACCGTCAGAGCTCCCATGGTAATCGTCAAAGGTGCGTTTGAAAATCTCAAGTGGTGTCCAGTAAAAGGGGCCGATGTGGTTCTTAAACTCATCGTAAAGGGGATCATTCCCGGCGGAAAACCCAACGAGAGGATCGTCCCAGGATTTTTCCAAGCTACCATCCCAGAGCCTGTTTGCGGGAGAAGAATAAATAAAGTCTCTGATGATGGAGGTTATCCATGAAGCGCTGTCAGAATATTCTGGTTGTTTCATTATCGTCCTTGCAACGATTTCTGTTTCACACATATGGGGGAGATGGAAACAGGTTATTCGCTCACAGTTACCTTTTTTAATGAGGGGTATGGTTCACACCTTGAAGCGGTAGTAGATGATATCGCCGTCCTTTACTTCATAGTCGCGGCCCTCGATTTGTGTGAGACCCTTCTCACGTGCTTCCGCTATATTCTTCAGTTTCGTAAACTGGCTGTAATTGATGACCTCCGCCTTAATGAATCCCCGTTCCATATCGGAGTGGATCTTTCCCGACGCCTCCGATGCCTTCGTGCCCGTTTTTATCGTCCAGGCCCGAAGTTCGGTCCCGGCGGTGGTGTAAAAGGTTATAAGGTCAAGCATAGCGTAACCCGCCCGTATAAGTTTCTGGAGTCCCGACTCCTCAAGACCGAGGTCTTCGAGAAATTCCTTCCGTTCTTCCTCGGGAAGAGCGGTGATTTCCGCTTCAATATCGCCGCAGATCACGATTGACTCAGAACCTTCTCCATCGGCGATAGTAGCGACCTCATCGATGTAGGCGCCACCTTCCCGGAGAAGGGCTTCGCTTACGTTTGCCACATAGAGCACCCGCTTTGATGTGAGAAGGTGTAACTCGTCTGCAATTCGGGTTTTGTCGCCGGGGTCGAAGACCGTCCTTCGTGCCGGTATCCCCCGCCCCAGGCCATCCTGAATTACACGGCAGACATCGAGTTCATCTCGGACCGATTTATCTCCTACCTTTGCCAGGCGTTCGATCTTCGCGATCCTCTTTTCTACCGTGTCCAGATCCGCCAGGATCAGCTCGGTGTTGATGATATCGATATCACTCCGGGGATCGATGGCACCGTGAACATGCGATATATTAGGATCGTCGAAGCAGCGCACGATATGGACAACGGCGTCGACATCTCTGATGTTTCCGAGAAATTTGTTGCCGAGGCCCTCTCCCTTGCTCGCTCCCTTGACGAGACCGGCGATATCGACGAACTGCATGGTGGTAGGGGTGACTTTGGGCGGTGCGATCATTCGGGCTATCGTCTCGAGCCTCTCGTCGGGTACGGGGAGGATACCCATGTTGGGGTCGATTGTACAGAAAGGATAATTTGCGACCTCCGCGCCGGCAGCCGTTAGTGCATTGAATATGGTTGATTTACCGACATTGGGTAATCCGATTATGCCGCATCTGAAGCCCATAGGTCTTTCCTTTCTTGGGAACAAGGCAGACAAAGAAACGATACCGTCGTTGACCCCTGAGAGAAACTATGTATTTTTCTGAAGCCTGTCAAGTTATTTAAGGGAATAAAAAAAGAGGGATGGAACACTTATTCCACCCCTCTTTGAAAGTCACTCTTTTTTATCGATCATTAGTAGATCATGTTGTAGATCATCACAATGGCCGGTGCCGTAACCAGTGATACGACGGACATCAGCTTGATGAGGATATTCATTGAGGGACCGGATGTATCCTTGAAGGGGTCACCGACGGTATCGCCAACAACGCCTGCCTTATGAGCATCGGAGCCTTTGCCGCCGAAGTTGCCCTGCTCAATATACTTTTTGGCATTATCCCAGGCACCACCAGCGTTTGCCATGAGGAGACCGAGGATGACGCCTGTCAACGTTGCGCCTGCGAGGAATCCACCAAGGGCCTGGGGACCGATGAAGATACCGACCAGAATCGGTGCGACAACTGCCGAGACACCTGGAACGATCATTCTCTTCAAAGCGGCGGTGGTTGCGATATCAACACACTTGTTGGTATCGGGAGGTGTTGTGCCTTCCATGATGCCGGGGATCTCCCTGAACTGACGTCTGATTTCGTTGATCATGTCAAATGCCGCTTCTCCCACGGCCGTCATCGTCAGTGCTGCCAGGAGGCAGGGCATTAAACCACCAAGGAATACACCCGTGATCACATGGGCTTCCGTAAGATCAAGGGCAAAGTTCTCAAAACCGGGAAAGGTTTTTACCGTGGCCGTATAGGCTGCGAACATGGCCAGTGCGGTAAGTGCCGCAGAGCCAATGGCGAAACCCTTACCGATAGCTGCCGTTGTATTGCCGACAGCATCGAGACCGTCCGTAATTTCCCTCACTTCGGGAGGCATATGGGCCTGCTCTGCAATACCACCGGCGTTATCGGCGATGGGACCGTAGCTGTCGACGGACATGGTCATTCCAACCGTACCGAGCATTCCAACACCGGCAATGGCAATACCGTAGAGACCGCAGGTAATGTAGGCAATCCAGATCGACATGGCGATCAAGAACACCGGGGCCACCACACTTTCGAGACCTACGGCGAAACCATTAATGATGTTCGTTGCCGCACCTGTCTGTGAGGCTTCGGCGATTCTCTCAATAGGTCCACGTGCCGTATAGTATTCGGTGATGGCACCGATCAGCATGCCGCAGACGATACCAAGAAGGACGGCCCAGAAGGGTCCGAGAGGACCGATCATGCCGAGTTTGTCGAGGTATTCGGCCGACATTCCTGCCGTGGTGTATCTCACGGCAAAGAAGGAGGCAACGATAAAGAGGACTCCCGCAATATAGAGAGAGTTGCTGAGAGCGGATTGAGGTTTCATGTTTTTGAGGAAATTGAACAGGCCGATTCCGATGACCGACGCCATAAGTCCTACGATGATGAAGAGCATAGGCAGCATCATCCATTTCATTGCCATTCCTTCAACTCCCAGCCCCATCGTCGCGCCGATGGCGATGGCTGCAATAACGGAGCCGCAGTAGGATTCATAGAGATCGGCTCCCATACCGGCGATATCACCAACATTGTCGCCGACATTGTCCGCCGTAACTCCCGGGTTTCTGGGATCATCTTCAGGAATACCCGCTTCAACCTTTCCAACCAGGTCTGCTCCGACATCGGCCGTCTTGGTAAAGATACCGCCCCCAACACGGGCAAAGAGTGCAATCGAAGAAGCACCCATGGCGAAGCCGTTGATTACGATGGGATCTTTATCTGCGAAGAAATAGAAGAATATTCCGAGGCCGAGAAGACCAAGAGACGCAACGGAAAGCCCCATCACGGAGCCGCCGAAGAAGGCAACCGTCAGGGCTCTGCCCTGACCGTGTGTCTTTGCTGCTTCTGCGGTTCTCGCATTAGAGAGGGTTGCCGCCTGCATTCCGAAAACGCCGGCCATCAGCGAACCTATGGCGCCTGACAGAAATGCGATTGAGGACATCTTGTTTTCCAAGGCAAAGAAAAGGAGGACAAAAACAACGATCACGAAAATTGATATGATCTTGTACTCTCTTTTCAGAAAAACCATGGCTCCGTCATGGATTCTGTCCATGATATCAACCATCACGTCATCGCCTGCTGAAAATGACATCACATACTTATAAATTATGAACGCCAGAACGAGCCCGATGAGGCCCCATAACCATGCATAAGACACTAAAAATTCCATAATTTCCGATTATACCTCCTTACCTGAATTATTTGTTTCCCTTACATTGAATTTATTCATCGCCGCTTGAACACCAGATGAAACAACCTCAATCACCGCATGAAGGGTCCGCGTGGTAATGTCAGGAAGTAGTGCTAATTCATCATTAGAGAAGCGCTCAAGCACATAATCTTCAACCATCTTTCTGCCGGAAGGTTTGCCTATCCCCATGCGAACCCTGATAAAATCCGGACTTGCAAGATGATTGATTACTGACCTTAATCCTTTATGTCCCCCGTTACCTCCACCCATCTTTACCCTCACGTTGTTGAACGAGAGGTCCAGATCATCGTGGATAACAATGACATCATTGACGTCTATCTTAAAGAACCGGACCAGTTTTCCAACTGCAGTCCCGCTTAAATTCATAAATGTCTGCGGTTTTGCCAACAGTACCGGAACGCCCGAGATCGATCCCTTGCCAAAAAGGGAATCGAACCTCGCTGTCTTGATACCGATATTTTCTTCCCTCGCCAAGGCATCAGCTACGAGAAAACCGGCGTTATGTCTGGAGAGAAGGTATTGTGGTCCCGGATTTCCCAGTCCAACTATTAGCTTCACATAACCCCCATGGGAGACCTAAACCCCTGAACTATCTGCTCTTACGCTTCATCACCCTCTGATGCAGCTTCGGTCTCCTCGCCAGGCGCGTCCTTCTCTTCTCCCTCTATGGCCTCTCCTTCGGCTTCTCCAGCTCCTACCAGTATACTAACTCTCTTTGCCGCGACAGTAGCGATGACGCTGTCTTCTCTGTCAAGAGATTTTATTCCTTCGGCCAGTTGGACGTCTCCCACCTTGATGGAGTCTCCGATTCCGAGGGTGCTGATATCCAGTTCGATGGCCTCAGGAATTGCAGAAGGAAGGCCCGATACCTTCATCTCTCTTTTCCCCTGCTGCAAATCGCCGCCTGCCTCGACACCTACAGGGTCTCCGATCAGCTGAATGGGGAGATCGATGGCGACTTCACGATCCATCTTGATTTCGTAAAAGTCGGCATGTATCGGTCTTCTTTTTATGGTATCAAGCTGAAGATCCTTGATAACCGATACCTTGTCAGTCTTCTTACTGCCCTCTTGTATTGAAAGCTTAATGAAAGAAGTCTCACTTCGTTCTCTTTCTATCACCTTGATTAGATCGGAAGAACTGACAGTGATCATTATAGGTTCCACATCGAAGCCATAAAAAACGGCTGGCACGAATCCTGCTTCCCTCAGTTTTCTTGCGAATCCCTTCCCGGATCCTGTTCTTGTTTCAGCTTTTAGCTTAATGGTCTTCATCTATAACTCCTAAACAAATAGTGAACTGACAGATTCATTATAATAGATACGTTTCATTGCATCACTCAGGAGGTCCGCAGTGGAAAGCGTTGTGATTCGTGTGCAGGATTTAGCCTCTAGGTTGAGAGGAATCGTGTCAGTGATAATTACCTCTTTTATTTCAGATGATTCTATTCTTTCAATTGCCGGACCCGACAGCACAGGATGGGTGCAGCATGCGTATACCTCAAGGGCTCCTTCTTGTTTCAGAGCATATGCAGCCTGAACCATCGTTCCGGCAGTGTCAATCATATCATCGAGAATGATTACGTTTTTACCCTCCACGGAACCAATTATATTCATTACCTGCGATTCGTTCGGGGTATCCCTTCTCTTGTCGACTATGGCGAGAGATGCGCCTAATCGCCGCGCGAATGCCCGTGCCCGCACGACTCCTCCCGTGTCGGGAGAGACGATAACCAGGTTGTCTCTAATGTGGTTTGTGATGTATTCGAGGATTATTGGCGTTGCGAAAAGGTTATCCACGGGGATATCGAAGAATCCCTGTATCTGTCCTGCGTGCAGGTCTATCGAGAGCATACGGTTTGCCCCTGCCGCGGTAAGAAGATCGGCAATCAGTTTTGCAGTAATGGGGGCTCTGGGGACTACCTTTCTGTCCTGCCTGGCGTACCCGTAATAGGGCATAACCGCTGTTATTCTGTCGGCGGATGCTCTTTTCAGGGCGTCTATCATTATCAGGAGTTCCATCGTGTTGGTATTCACAGGCGAACAGGTCGATTGGATGATAAACACATCCATCCCCCGTACATTTTCGTCTATCTCGACCCTGGTTTCTCCATCACTGAATGTGGAAACCTGTGCATCACCGAGGGGTACGTTCAACTTACTGCAAATCTTTTTTGCAAGATCCAGGCTGGAATTTCCGGAAAATATCTTTATTCTTTCGAGCATTAGTTTTCTTCTCTGTTCTAATATTGGCTGGGGCGGGAGGATTCGAACCTCCGAATGCAGGAACCAAAGTCCTGTGTCTTACCGCTTGACGACGCCCCATCATTCTTCGCACGGCATGAGAATCTGCGGTTTATAGGGAATGCGCCACGAAAACAGATACTCCCTGCACCTTCCTCAATTTCTCTTCTGCTTTTAACGCGCTCTGTTTGCTTTTGAAAATTCCAAAAACAGTTGGGCCGCTTCCGGACATCAAAGAACCGAGTGCTCCATGAACTCTTAAACATTCCTTGATCTGAGGTATCGCAGGGTGGAGCCTTGACGATACTTCTTCTAAATCGTTTGTGAGATCATCTACAATTTGGGACATCGGTTTAGAACGCGGCATATTATATTTTATTGTATCTTTTGTCAATCCTAATTTTAGGTTTTCGTAGACCTCTCGTGTCGAAACTTCAAACCCCGGATTAATGAGGACATACCACATCTTAGGCATTCCATCGGCCACCATGAGCGTATCCCCGATGCCCGAGGCCCATGCCGTTTCGCCGAGGACGAAAAAAGGTACATCCGCTCCCAGTTTTGCCCCGATTTCCATCAGTTCCTCTTGTGCCAGGCTTAACCCCATCATTTCGTTCAGTGAAGTGAGTGTTGCGGCAGCGTTGGAGCTTCCGCCTCCCAGTCCCGCTGCGATCGGGATGTTCTTGGCTACCGTGATCTCGACGCCTCCGTTGTGGTGTGCGTATGAAAAGAGTGCCTCGGCTGCCCTGACAATAATATTGCCCTCATCTTCCGGGAGATCGCTTCCCGGGCATTTAACGATTATCCCAGCATTCTTTTTTGAAAATGTCATTTCGTCACAGAGGCTTATCCTCTGCATGAGGGTAAGGATATCGTGGTAGCCGTCATCTCTTCTCCCGAGGACCTTGAGAAACAGATTTATCTTTGCGTAGGACTTTTTCCTGATCACGTCTTCTCTGATTCCGTTACGTATCGCATTTTCAGCTCGTAGAGGATTCCCTCAAGGAGCTTTTCTTCATTCTCGTCGAGATTTCCTCTGGTTTTGTCCTTCATCATGTCCAGAATATCTATGGTCTGCTTTGCCGCCGGGAGGTTCCTGCTTTTTTCGTTGGATACGGGATCGGGGAAATCACCGAAGTGGAGGAGTGCCGATGTGTGGAGAGAGAATATGAAGCCTGCAAAGTTTATCTCCGGGAATGGTTGAGCCTCTTCCGGACGGCTTCCTGTCTCCTCAGCTTTTGGAGGTATCTCCTCTTTTTCATTTATATCTTGTTTTTCAATGGTTTCTTCCTTTGCTTTGACCTTGGCTTCCTCGTCCCTGACATCTCCTGTTTCATCGAAAATCCTCTTGTCTTTTATGACAAACCCTTTTTCATCGTTACCTTCAGACATTTTTCCCTCCGATTCTTCGAGTTTTCTCGATTTATATCAGCATGTTTGAATCTGACCGTCATTCATTAACATAAACGATGGGAAATGTCCAAAGGTTGGTGTATGGCGAAGAAACATCCGTTATTTGAAGATAGCCGCAGCAGCCATAGAGGGGAACTTCGTTTTTGCTCTCACAGGTACTGGGGAACATGTGACTGTTTGGGAAGAATATTGATGCTGTGGACCCACTGGCAGGGCCGCAGGAAGAAGCGGGTGCGACCGTAGTTCTGCTCAGGCTTTTTGACCCCGATAGTTGTGAAACGGCAGTTATGAAACCGGTTCCGGATATCCCGTTATCTCCCTGATTCTCTCATAGAGGGGGTGGAGGCGTTTGTACATCTTTTTGTAGACGTCGTTGTAGAGAGCATCGTAGAGCTTCTGGTTTTGGGGGATAGGGTCGAAGACTTCTCCCACCCGCGTCATCTCCGTGACCGCCTCTTCGAAGGTTCTGTGAAGTCCGAGGCCGACGGCAGCATCGATTGCGGCACCGAGACCCGATGTCTCATAGAGGTGCGGTTTCGCCGTGGGGAGACCAAAGATGTCAGCCGTAGCCTGCATGGCATTTCTGCTTTGTGAACCGCCTCCCGATACGCGGAGCGTCGTGATGGGGGTCTTTGTCTTCTTCTCGATTCGTTCCTTTCCCTCTCTCAAGGCATAGGCGAGACCCTCAAGAATCGAACGGTAGAGATATGCCCTCGTGTGCACGTCGCCGAAACCGATAATGGCACCTTTGGCCTCGGGTCCCGGGAGTTTGAGCCCCGGTGTCCAGTAAGGCTGGAGCATGAGGCCCATGCAACCGGGAGGTACATCGTCAATAAGCCTGTCAAAAAGCTCTTCGACTTCAAGACCCTCTCTGGCCGCCATCTCTATCTCGGGGTGGCCGAACTCTTCCTTGAACCAGCTTACCATCCAGTAGCCACGCATGATCTGGACTTCTATGGTGTAGTAGTCGGGAACGGCCGCAGGATAAGCAGGCAGCAGTGGTACCGCTTCGATATATTTTGTGTGCGTTACGTTAATGGTCGCTGTGGTTCCATAGCTGAGACAGCCGACGGATGGTTCAAAACTTCCGGAACCGATGACCTCGCAGGCCTTGTCGGCGGCTGCTGCAATAACGGGCAGTCCCTTGGGAATGCCCGTTTGTTCGGAGGCTTCCGCGGTGACGGTGCCAAGGGTTTCTCCCACGGTGGCAAGATCGGGGAGCCGGTCGGGGTCCATTGAGAGACAGTTCCACTTCCAGTCCCAACTGGCCGCCCATGAGAGTTTCTTGTAATCGAAGGGCATATAGCCCACCTGAGACCCGACGGAATCGACGAACTCTCCCGTCATTTTGTAGGTGAGATAGCCTGAGAGGAGGAGGTACTTGTGGGTCTTCGCCCAGATGTCCGGCTGATAGGTGCTGAGCCAGTTCGCTTCGGCCTCGGACCTGAAATAATTGATCGTATCTTCGAGCCGCAGGGTCTTAAAAAGCAGTCCCCAGGGACCTCCCATGGGTTGGAGCCCGCGGGTTTTACGCTGGTCAAGCCACAAAATAGCTGGCCTGAGCGGAGCGCCGCTTTTGTCGAGATTGATGACTGTTGCCCTCTGGGTAGTAATGGCGACACCGGCGATGCGCTCCTTTTCTATAACGCCCCGGTGCCAGGTTTCCTGGCATGCCTGGCAGAGTGCATTCCAGAATACAGAAGGGTC
>Ga0272442_10000382_pt1 | contig 72950 bp, 52 predicted proteins | sample SSMForm2O_FD_200262 | JGI IMG/M metagenome (GOLD analysis project Ga0272442, IMG submission 200262) | Marine sediment archaeal communities from Little Sippewissett salt marsh, Falmouth, MA, United States - SSM-Form-2O | ecosystem: Environmental > Aquatic > Marine > Wetlands > Sediment ...
AGATTGATTAAGCCGCTAACCCCTTCCGCCTAACCCCTTCCGCTCCCCATTCGCATCCATTCGTTCAATTCGTGGTTAATCTCCGCCTGAGGCAGCCCAACCTGCCACCCATTCGCCTGTCAACACGGCATAATTGGCCAGTTGAGAATCTCCAACAATATCGCCGAAATAGTTTGCGGAGTCCCGGCCGTATCTGACTTGAAACTTCATTCGTTTAAGCGGTTCTCTTCGTTCGTTTCCTCCACGATCCAATCGAGGTACGGCTTCGATCCTCCCACGATCGGCGTAACGACTACCTCCGGCACCTCGTATGAGTGCGATTCCCCGATGAACTTCACGAGATCGTCCGCCAGCGCGGCCCTTGTCTTCGCGACCAGCAGGAACTCGCCCGCCGATTCCACCCCTCCCTTCCAGCGGTAGGTGCTCTTTACCGGCATGCGCTGCACGCACGCGGCCAGCCTCTTTTCGACGATCTTCGACGCCAGCTTATCCGCCGCCGCCTCGCCGTCGACCGTGGTACTAACAACGATAAACTCGAACGTTTCCGTCATAACGCGTCTCCTCCGGTGCCACGCCGCCCCTTCCCGCGACCAAACCAGCCCATGCGCCGGCGACAGCGCCGTCCACGTCCGCCCCCCCGGCCCTCTCCACCTTGCTCCAAATCAATACTCTTATACTGTCCCGAGCGCAACCCTCAGCGCCAAGTTCAGTTGGCGTGCTCTCCTTCGCTCTCATCCCCTGTCCTCTGCCGGCGAATGCCCCGCCTGCCGCAGATGTTCGGCGATCTCCTTAGGCGTCTCCGGACGCTCATCCTCCAGGAACTCGGCCAGGCGCAAAGGACTACAGGCGCCGGTCTTAGCCGAACCGCTTGAACGAATGAAGTTTCCGGCTAGTACGCCAAAGAGCGGAAATCCCTGACGATGCGGAGCGTGAGAAGGTCGGGGTGCTTGAGGCGCGGCGCGTCACCGTCCGTCTCGCAGCTGGCAATGCACAGGTCCTTGCCGCGGACCGCCATCCGGCTCTGCTGGAACGTCACCTCCGGAGCCGCTGCCACCGTGACCAGGCCGGCGAAACACCAGTCCACCAGGTTGCGCGAGAAATGCAGCTGCAGCCGCCGGTGCTCATCACGCGGCGCCCCCTGCCCTTTCCGTCGTGCGTACGCCATGCTGTCCACCGCCTGCTCGCCCAGCAGCCAGTAGAGCGCCGACTCCGCGTCGTACAGGATGTCGAACTCCGCGCCGCCGACCGGTACCGGAAGGAAGACCCATGTCTTGCCTGACGGCGCCCGTACGAGCTCGACGGTCAGCTTCCCCGGGCTCTCGTCAACCGTCGCGAGCGCTGCATAGCCGCCCCGGTGCGTTCGCACAGCTGCCAACAGGCAACGCTTGCCGAAACACCCGGGCGGCCCGTCAGCAACCACCGGCACAACGTGCGCCTGGTGCCAGCCGAGCGCCGGCGGTCGCCGTCCGCCGCGCTTCCCGGACCTGCCGGCCTGCCTGCCGAGAAAAGGCATGCCCGAGAAGTCCAGCCCGTCCTCCGGCACCACTTCGCGGAACGATTTCACGGGCGACGAAACCGTCCACGCCGACGCCTTGGTCAATACCGACCCCGCCCGCGCTCTGATTATCACCGGTGCAAGCGCGTCCGCGGCTTCGCCCTTCCGCTGCTGATCGGTCAGCCACATGAACGCCATGTAGATGTTCCCCTCGTGCGCAAGCACGCTGCCGGGCCCCCTCACGTAGAACGCGCCCGAGTCATCAGCCGGCGTCAGGTCCTCCGGCTTCGACCACGTACTACCGCCGTCGTACGACCGCATGATACGTAGGTTCCCAGCATGGCCCAACGCGTAGATACTCGTTCCGTCGCGGAACAGGCTCGCGCCGCAGAACGGGAACTCCGTAAGCCCGCTCCAGCTCTCGCCCCCCTCGTCCGACACAAACATCCTGCCCTGGACCCAGTGGTTTGACTGGTAGCGCCGCCCCTTGATCCCGGAGAGCTTCTTCACACCGGGCCCGGAGAGGTCGGCGGAAACGATCGCGCGGCCGCTCTTCAGGACCATAACGGACGGATGCGCTATGGAAACACGCTCCGGATCGGGCGACTTGAACACCGTTACGCACTCGGGCGCAAGTGGAACGACCCGCCATTCATCCTGTGGACACGCTTTTCTCACCTCGTGTCGTCCTCCACCACGTAGCGCGAGAAGCCCCGGGACGTCACGTCCCGGAAAGTGCCGTCGTCGTTTCGAACGATCAGCATGGCCTCGACGCCGCGGTATTCCTTGAGCAGCTCGATCCCTTCCTCCGGCCCGAGCACCATCAGCGCCGTCGCCAACGCATCGGCGGTCATACAGTCGGCCGCGATCACGGTGACGCTTGCAACGTTGTTGCTCACGGGCCAGCCCGTCCGTGGGTCGATGATATGCGAGTAGGCCTTGTCGTCGCGCTTGAAGTAGTTTCTGTAGTCCCCGGAAGTGGCAACGGCCGCGTTGTCGAGCGACAGCACCCGGTACCTGTCCCTGCCGTACCCCGCGTCCCTCTTGGGCGCCTCGACGGAAATACGCCAGGGAATGTCGCGCATGTTGTTGCCCTTCGCCACGATCTCGCCCCCGATATCCACAAGGACATTGCCGTAACCACGCCGCAGAAGGTACTGGGCCACGCGGTCCACGCCGTAGCCTTTCGCGATCGCGCTGAGATCCAGCTCCAGCTCGGCCGTATCCTTCCGCAGGGAGTCCTGCGATGGAACCGACAGGTGCTTGAAGCCGGTGCGAGCCTTCGCCTGTTCGATGTCGGCCTCGGCCGGGATCTGCCGGTCGCCCTCCTTCTTCCCGAATCCCCAGAGATCGACCAGCGGCGCCACGGTGGGATCGAAAGCGCCGCCACTCTTCTCCGCCACTTCCAGCGCGAGACCCGCTACGTGCGCGAAGTCTCCGGACACCTTGAAAGGTTCCGTCTTCCTCGAGGCGTTGAAGCGTGATATTTCGCTTTCCGGGTCAAAAGCGGACATCCAGTCGCTGATCCGCGCCAGGAGCAAATGGACGTCGCGCTTGACATCCTCGATCTCCCTGTCCGAGGCGGGCCTCCCGACGACCTGGATGCCGTAGAAGGTGCCCATCGCGCGCCCCCGGAACTGCCATGCCTTCTCCTCGCTCGCCTTGCGCGAGAACAGCAGGAACGCCAGCCCCCCGAAGACGACCAGCATCCCGATCGTTCGCCGGTCCATTATTGGAATACCCTTTCCCATACTCGCGCACTCACTGTACGGATTCGCACTTCAAAGTTCAACCGCCTTCACACGGAAGCCCTCATCTTGACAAAGCGCAACGCTGCGGGTAGTGTCCTCGATGCCTGCTACCGAACATCAATAGTGGGCGGTTAGCTTAGTTGGCTAAAGCGTCTGGTTTACACCCAGAAGATCACAGGTTCGAGTCCTGTACCGCCCATTCCTCGCTCGGGGGTGCGGACACAAATGCCCCTCCCACACCCCCACGCACTTTTTTGCTGCGTGCATTGAGCGGTTCTGCTAGCTTCGCGGCTCAAACCGAGAACAGGAGCTGATAATGAGCGACAAAAAACCGTTACGCGTGGCCGTGTTGGGGTCCGGGAAGGGCAGCAATTGCCAGAGCATCATAGACGCAATCGAGGCGGGCGAACTGAACGCGAAGGTTGTCTGCGTTCTGTCGGACGTCGAGGGCGCCGGCATCCTGGACCGAGCCGCCAGGCACAACATACCCGCGGAATTTGTCAGTGCCGCACCGTTCAAGACCAAGCTGGACGGCGAGGGTGAGCAGCGCTACCTGGAAGTGCTCAAGAAATACGATGCCCAGGTCATTGCGCTGGCCGGGTTCATGCGGATCATCAAACCCGGCCTGCTCGACGCATTCCCGCGCCGCATACTCAACATCCACCCGTCACTTCTGCCCGCGTTCCCCGGCATGGAGAGCTGGAAACAGGCGCTCGATCACGGCGCCAAGGTCGCCGGCTGCACCGTGCACTTCGTGGACGCGGGGATGGACACCGGTCCCATCATCATCCAGCGGTCGGTACCGGTCATGGATGACGATACACCCGAGACACTCCACGCCCGCATCCAGGTCGAGGAACATCTCGCCTACCCCGAGGCCATTCGTCTGCTCAGTGAGGACGCGCTGTGGGAGGAAGGCAGGCGCGTAATCCGTAAGACGTGAGAGTATGTGGGTGTGTGAGTATGTGAGTGCGGAGTGTCACTCCCACCCACAAACCCACACACACACTCTCTCTCTCTGCCACACACACTCACACACTTCTTTGGGGTTGTATTTCCACGCAGTATTCGTGTATTCTTCCCCGCTTGTCGAAGCAAAGCGGACGGGTTTCAATGAAAACAATCGTACTTGGACTACCAAAGGGCAGCCTGCAGGAGGCCACTTTCTCTATGATGAGAAAGGCCGGCTTCAACGTGCAGGTGGGCTCCCGGTCATATGCGCCTTCGGTCGATGACCCGGCAATAGACGCCAGGCTTATCCGCGCACAGGAGGTCAGCCGCTACGTGGAACTCGGCATGCTCGATGCCGGGATCACCGGCCACGACTGGATAACGGAGAACGGCTCCGATATCCAGGAAGTGGCCGAGCTGGTCTATGCCAAGCAGGGAATGCGGCCCGTACGCTGGGTCGTCGCGGTGCCGGAGGACTCCGATATCAGGTCCGTGGCCGACCTGGCCGGCAAGCGCATCGCTACCGAGGCCGTGGGCCTCACGCGGCGCTACCTGGACGAAAAGGGCGTCAAGGCCGACGTTGAGTTTTCCTGGGGCGCCACGGAGGTCAAGGCGCCCGAGCTCGTGGACGCGATCGTCGAGCTTACCGAAACCGGCTCGTCTCTCAGAGCCAACAACCTGCGAATCGTCGAAACCGTGCTTGAATCAACCACCCGGCTCATCGCCAACAAGGAATCGTGGAAGAACAAGGCCAAACGCGCCAAGATCGAGCAGATCGCCATTCTTCTGAAGGGAGCGCTGGCTGCGGAGAACGTGGTGCTCCTGAAGCTCAACGCCATGCGCGACGGCCTGCGCGAGGTCACCGACGTCCTCCCGTCACTGCACGCACCAACGATAAACACTCTCAGTGACGACGAATGGGTCGCCGTTGAAACGGTCATTTCCGAGAACGAGGTCCGCGAGCTGATCCCCAAGCTCAAAGCGGCCGGGGCCGAAGGAATAATCGAGCTCCCCTTGAACAAGGTGATAGTGTAACCACAGGAGACACCGTGGGGTCCATAAAGAAACAACGCAAGAAGAAGATGTCGAAGCACAAGTACCGGAAGCGTACGAAGGCGAATCGTCACAAGAACAAGTAGTCCCCCCAGGGTTTCCTGCCTGTTCTCGCCTTCCGCTTCTGCCGCCGGTTCTCGATATCTGTCCGTCCAAGCTTCTGTCGTCACAGAATGGAACCCGTGATTCCAGGCGTCAATAGATCCAGACCGGGACGCAAGGTAGGGCCCGCCCTTCCGTTGCTCGTCTCCGTCCTGTTCCTTTCCGCCGGCTGCGGAACCCTGCGGCAAGAGCCGGATCAATCAATCCTGACCAGGGAAGAACGCCGCTTCGCCGACGCCCTGGCACACTACGCCCAGGGGCTCATCCACCAGAAAGAGCTTGACGAGAACGCACCCGAAGCATTCGAGTCCTTCAAGAGGGCCGCCGAGCTGGACCCGGACAACTACGCCCTCCATTCCGCCGTGGGTATGCTCGCCAGGCACCAGGAGGAGCCCGACGTGAAAACCGCGCTCGCGCATTACACCAAGGCCATCGAGCTGGCCCCCACCAGGTCACTGCTCTACATTGCACTGGCGGAGCTGCATTTCCATCAGAAACAGGACGAGGCCGCGCTCGAGGTGCTCCGTACCGGCCTGGAGAAGGCGCGCTCGCGCACGCTCATCCTCGCCGGGGCCTACCGCTACGTGAGGATGTTCATTGCCGACCGGTCGGTGGAACGCGCCGTCAAGTGCCTCGAGTTCCTGGCCAACCATTCCGAACAACCCAGGCGCTACCACCACCTGTTGGGACACCTCTACATCGGACTGGACAACCGTGAACAGGCGATACATCACTATACGATGGCAGCCGAGGCCGAGAAACCGCTTGCCGAGTCGTTCATCGCGCTTGCAGGTCTCTACGCGGAGGATCAGCCGGCCGAGGCCATCGCCACGTTGATCCGCGGTAGCGAACGCGTACCGGACAATCCCCACATCCTGTTTGCCCTCGCCCAGTTCTACAGCGCGGAGGACAAGTTCGACGAGGCCATCGCCATCTTTGCCAAGATCAAGAACCTCATCCAGGACGTGCAACAACAAACGCTCACCGCCGAGGTCTACCTGCAGTATGGCGCCACGTGCGAACGCGCGCGCAGGCACGAGGAGGCCGAGAAGATATTCGAGGAATGCATAGAGCTGCACCCTGACGCGCACCGTGTCCTCAACTACCTGGCCTACATGTGGGCCGAGGAAGGCGTCAACCTGGACAAGGCGCATGCCTATGTCACCCGCGCGCTTGCGCTGAAGTCCGGTGACGGCGCGTACCTTGATACCCTCGGATGGATCTACTACAAGCAGAAGCGGTACCGGCTTGCGCTCAAGATGATACAGAAGGCGGCAGAGGCGATTCCTGACGATCCCGTCATATGCGACCACATGGGGGACGTCTACCGCGAGCTCGGCGAGCACGAGGACGCCATCAAGTACTGGAGCCAGAGCTACCGGCTGGACTCCACCAGCAAAACGGTTGAGGCGAAGTTGTCGAAACACGGCGTCAACCTCGAGAAGCTCCGCAAGGAGGGCGAGGAACTGAAGAAAGCCGCCGAGGCGAAGCGAAAAAAGGAAGAAGAAGCAGAATCCGTGCTGCACGGAGAGCCTCCTCCGGCGGAGGAGCCGCCCGCGGCCACGGTACCGCCCCCGGCCGACACAAATGCCCCACCGTTTCTTCAACCGCCAACCGACAACCCGTAACCCACGACCTCCGCCGTGCCAGCTATCCACCAATTCACAGCCGGACTCAGGGACGGCGACGCGGTAACCAACGAAGCCCTGGCCATGCGCGACATATTCCGCGCATGGGGCTGTGAGTCGGAGATATTCACCGATCCGGCGGCCTGTCACCCGGGACTCCCCGGCTACGCGCGGGACCTGGCTGACTACAACTCAGGCGAGAATCCGAATGTGCTGGTAATCCTGCACTTCTCGATCGGCTCTCGGGCGAACACCGTCTTTGCCGGCCTGGAGTGTCGCCGGGCGTTGGTCTACCATAACATAACGCCCGCACACTACTTCCAGGTGGTCAATCCCCAGATCGCGCAAGACCTCTCGCGCGGACGGAAACAGCTCGAAGCGCTGGTCGGAAGCGCCGACGTCAGCCTCGCTGTCAGCACGTTCAACGCGCGCGAGCTTACCGAACTGGGCTACAAGCGGGTGGAGGTTCTCCCGCTCGTGCTCGACTTCGACAGGATGTACACGAAATGCGATGCGGATATCCTGGCGGACTTCGATGACGGCGTCACGAACATACTGTTCGTGGGCCGCCAGGCGCCGAACAAGAAGCTGGAAGACGTCATCGACGCCTTCGCGTTTTTTCACCGGGCCGTCGAACCCGAATCCCGCCTTATTCTCGTCGGCTCCGCCATGGGTGCTGAACCGTACAACGGCGCGCTGCTGGGCATCGTCCACGATCTCCATATCGAGGATGCCGTACATTTCGCCGGGCTCGTAACCCAGTCACAGCTGAACTCATTCTACCGCTGTGCGGACGTCTTCCTGTGCATGAGCGAACATGAAGGCTTCTGCATACCGGTCATTGAATCGATGGTCCACGATGTCCCCGTGATGGCCTATGCCGCCGCGGCGATACCGGAAACCATGGACGGTGCCGGGATACTGTTCAAGACGAAGGAGCTCGGCCCCATCGCGGAAATGATGGGACACCTGGTGACGGACACGCGTTTCAAGAATGCCGTCCTCCAGGGACAGCGCGACCGCCTCGCCCGCTTCCGGGCCCGTGAGCTCGATGCGGAACTCAAGCAACACCTCTCCGTCCTGCTATCCCCATGAACCATCAACCATCAAACATCAAACGTTCCCCCCTCCCTCCTATCCACCAGTTTGTGGCAGGTTTTGCGCTCGGTGACGCGATAAGCAACCAGGCCATTGCCATGCAGGACGTCTTCCGCGACTGGGGTCATGAATCAACCGTGTTCACCGAGGCCGGCCGCATCTCGCGCGAGCTCAAGCCACGCAGCGGCAACATGTCTCAGTACGCTGCCGGCGCCGGCCCGGACGACGTCGTGATCCTGCACCTGTCCATCGGCTCACCCGTGAACCGGGTTTTCGCCGATCTGCCATGCCGCAAGGCGATCCAGTACCACAATGTAACACCGTCACGCTACTGGGACGTGGTGAACAGGCGAACAGCCTCAGTCCTGGCCACCGGGCGCGAACAGGTGGCCGCGCTCGCCGGCGTGGCCGAAGTGAACATGGCCGTCAGCAAGTTCAACGCCGGCGAGCTCGCCGAGCTGGGCTACAGGAACGTCAAGGTCCTGCCGCTGATACTGGACCACGAACGCCTGAAGGGGTCGTCGGACCCGATGATCCTCAAGACGTATGACGACGGCAAGAAGAACATCCTGTTCGTCGGGCGCTGTGCGCCCAACAAACGCATCGAGGATCTGCTCGATTTCTTCCACCATTTCCACAAGCACGTCGAACCCAATTCGCGCCTGGTGCACGTCGGCTCCAACGCGGGTGCCCTGCCCTACTATGCCACGCTCGTCGCGCGCGCGCGCCACCTGGGCATCAAGCCTGCCGTCCACTTCACCGGCATGGTAAGCCAGGCCCAACTCAACGCGTTCTACGAATGCGCCGACGCTTTCGTCTGCATGAGTGAACACGAAGGCTTCTGCATACCCATCTTCGAGGCCATGACCCATGACGTGCCCGTGCTCGCCTACGCCGCCGCAGCGGTGCCGGAAACCATGGCCGACTCGGGAATACTCTTCAGGGAGAAAAACTATGGCCCGCTGGCGGAACTTACCGGTAGAGTGGTCGGCGACACGGCATTCCGGGGCGCGATCATACGCGCACAGCGCGAGCGCCTGCGGCAACACACGAACCGGGACCTGGGAGCGGAGCTGAAAGAAATTCTGGCGCCCCTCCTGAAGAACTGACAACGACGGCTCGGCACAGCCTCGCCCTCCGGGCGCATCTCTGGGAGGGCGAAGCTTCACTGCGCCGCACGAAGAGAACACTCGTGACCGACAAGTTGAGCACACTCTGCGACCTCGGCGAGCTCGCAATCGTCGAGCGAATCCGTCGTCGGCTGCCCCAAGGCGATGATGTACTCGTGGGCGCGGGTGATGACTGCGCCGTGGTCCGCGCGACCTCCGACGCCGACCACGACCTGCTCCTGACCTCGGACGCCGTCATAGAAGGCGTTCACTTCGATACAGGAACACCGTTTGACGCGGTCGGTCACAAGGCGGTCGGCCGTGTTCTCAGCGACATCGCGGCCATGGGCGGGCAGCCGGGCTGGGCGCTTCTCAACATATCCGCCCCCGCCGACATGACGGTGGGGGCGCTCGACGAGCTGTACGCCGGAGCCCTTGCACTTGCCGGCGAGCATGATCTGGCGGTGGTCGGAGGCGATGTCGCAGAAGCGCCGGCGCTCTCCGTGAACGTATTCGCGACTGGGTCGGTTCCCGCCGGCAAGGCCATCCTCCGGTCCGGCGCCCGCGCCGGCGATCTCATCTACGTCACGGGGACCCTCGGAGGAAGCCGCCACGGCAGGCATCTCTCCTTTGAGCCACGGGTTGCCGAAGGCCTTCTTCTGCGCCCGTTTGCCACCTCAATGATCGATATCAGCGATGGTCTCGCAACCGATCTCGCGCACCTGCTCCGCGGCGGCAATGTCGGGGCGCGCATCGAAGCCTACGACGTTCCCGTTTCTGCGGCGGCCGCCGGCCGTCGGCCGTTCGATCATGCCATGACCGATGGCGAGGACTACGAGCTACTTTTCACCATCGCGCCCGTTTCGAAGGACGACTTCCTTGCGGCATGGAACGCGGGTACGGGAACCAGGTGCACGTGTATCGGGGTCATGAACGACAACAAGGGCATCGCCGAGTACGTGGCTGAAGACGGCTCGCCCGCCAGCATGGACGACCATGGATTCTCTCATTTCGACTGATCCAAAGTCAGAACGAAGACGTGCCTGCCTGTCATTACTCGGCCTCGTGCCGCCTGCGGCATCGCTGGTCCTGTTTACCCTTGCCCGGCACACGGTCCTGCTGCCACCCAACCGGGTAGTGCCGCTATTCATGAAAAGCACGATAGTCGAGATGATCGCCGCCGGGCTGTTCACCCCCCTTGCCGTCATCGGCCTCGCGGTCTGTCACAAGATACTGTTCGAGAGGATCCTGTGGAGCGCAGTCTCGAGCACGCTCGCCCCACTCTGCCTGCTGCTGCTTTACCCCCTCAGGGTCTTCGTGCTTCACAGGCTGAGCGTCCCCGCGCCAATCAGCGTGCTCATGACACCGCGCCCCCTGCTCTGGCTTGCCTTCTCGCTCTGTGCCTTCGAGTTTCTTCGGCCCACACTCCTGAGCGCCCGCCTCGAACTGTGGCTCTTTTCCCGTTTCAGAGAGAAATCACCCTTGCTCGTCGCCACGATGCTCTTCGTGGCGGTCCTTGTCGTTTTCGGCGCCGTCACGTGCCACAACAACCGCGGAGAGATGCTGGTGGGTGACGAGCCGCACTACCTCTTTGTCATGCAGAGCCTGAAACAGTTCCACACGGCCGAACTGACGCATCTCCTGAAGCTGCCCGAAGAGGAACTGCCGCCCGGCATCGTGCGCGTGAAGCCGCACAAGTCACGGCAATCGGTCGAAGGCCGCACGTATTCGATACACAACATCGGGCTGCCCCTCCTCATGGTCATCCCCCATGCCGTCGCCGGGCTGCACGGGGTCATGTTGCTCTTCAGCGTGGTGACTGCCCTGCTCGTGGCAAACGTCTTCCTCCTGGCCCTCGAAATCACGGGCAGGAAATGGATGTCAGTGCTGGTCGCAACGCTCGTCGGCCTGTCCTGCCCCTTCGCTTTCTACTTCAGGTGCATATACCCGGACGTGGTGGCCGCGTTGCTCGTTGTCTACGCGTTCCGCATCGTGCGCAAGAAATCGCCGCACCTTGCCACTGTGTTCCTTGCGGGTGCAGCGGCGGCTTTCCTGCCCTGGCTCCACGCCAGGTACGTCCTGTTCGCGGCAACACTGTTCGTCGGCGCGGCTGTGGCCCTGCGCTGTAACCCGCTGAAGCTCGGCGCTTTCGCGGCCCCGTTCCTGGTGTCGGCGCCCTTGCTGATATGGTTCTTCTACACCGCCTACGGCAGCTGGCTGCCCAGCGCGCAGTACGGGACCGACTCACCGCCCGTGAGCCGGTTCCTCTGGCGCGGTGCGCCGGGCGCGTTCTTCGACCGTAACCACGGCATCCTGGCCTTCGCACCTGTCTACTTCCTGGCCGCCGCCGGCCTCGCGCCGCTGGTGCGCGGCCATCGCCGGGATTCGATCCTCATCGGGATCCTGACGCTACCATCGTTCGTGGCATTCTCATCGCACTGGATGTGGTGGGGTGGCCCGTGTCCACCCGGGCGCTTCATCATGCCGCTGCTTCCCTTCACCGCGCCGATGATCGTACTGGCGCTCGTTCGAATGAACAACCCGGTCTGTCGAACCGCGGCGGCGGCCGCGGCAGCCATGGGAATCGGCATCTTCCTGTTGTCCATCCGCTTCACGGACATGCTCACCACGCACAAACACATCTTCAGCTACTGCTCGACGGCCTGGAACGCGTTCCCATGCCTGCCCAACTTCTTCATCCACCGGCGCGACCCCATGCCGCTGGCCAGCCCCGCTCTCCTCTCCTGCTGGCTGATACCCGTCGCGTTCCTCTTCTGCTACGGCATGATCTGGCGGAAGTCTCGTGTAGAACGGCGTTCCAACGCCGTTCATCCACCGACCTCGGAATGCGCGGCCTTGGAAGACCGCGCTACAGCAGAAGCCCTGGAGAGCGGCGGGCCTCCGCCGCATCCGCCAGCAGCGCGTTTCCTCCCAATCGCCATCCTCGCCGCGTTTGTCGCGTTTCCCGGCCTGGCCGCATACGTCGCCAACACATACGGTGAGCCGCGTCCGGTCGCGCTCTTCAACCACCAGATCGGCGAGTACGCGCAGCCGCTGCTGCGTTCCGGCATCGATCCGAGAACGTACAATTCGCCAACTGGCCCACATCAACTTCTCGTTCTCCTCCCCCGAAAGCATCCCATCACTCTCGAACTCACGGACTCGGAAACAGTTGAGACCAAATCCGTCGAAACCCGTTTCATGGACGTTCTCTATCCGGTCCCCTACGAGTTCGAGTGCGGGATGAAGGCCCCATGGAATCGAAGGCGGGAAACAGGCCGCGTTGCGATTATGACGCACAAGGGCGAGCCAGTTGCGTCGGCTGACCTTCCGATCTCCAGGCCCTTCGGAAGGGTAAGGCTCACCTTCGCTCCCAGCGCAGTCTTGCCACAGACGCGCATTCGCTGTACTTTGACCAGCCCCGACTCGCTGGAGTTGGGCAGGCTATATGTCAGGGCGTACCTCGGACAGGCGGTCCAGAAATGAAGCCACGAACAATCACATCCAACAGCATCGAGGACACGCACGCGCTTGCCGCCGAAATCGTTAACGGCTCGGAGGGGCGGCTTGTGCTCGCGTTGCACGGTCAGCTCGGTGCCGGGAAGACGTGTTTCGTACAGGGGCTCGCGGCGGCGCTGGGGATCGAGCGGCCGGTGACGAGCCCGACGTTCATCATCATCAACGAGTATCCCGGCGAACGCCCGCTCTACCACATCGACCTGTACCGGATCAACAGTCCCGACGAGGCGTTGACACTCGGGCTGGACGACTACCTGGACTCGAACGGGATAACCGCGATCGAATGGGCCGAACGCGCCGACGAGCTGCTCCCGCCGGATGCGGTGCATATCCACTTCAAGACGCTGGACCAACCGGATTCGCGTGAGATCCGGATGGAGCGGCCCACGTAGGACAAGCCGCGCAGAGCACGGCTCCACTTCTCACCGTAGCGCGGTCTTCCAAGGCCGCGTATCCGCACCCATCACACTTGCTTGATCAGCTCACGGAACTGCGCGAAGAGGTAGTACGGATCGTGCGGGCCCGGGCATGCCTCGGGGTGGTACTGCACGCAGAACATCGGCTCAGTCTTGTGCGCCAGCCCTTCCACCGTCCGGTCGTTCAGGTTGATGTGCGTTACCTCGACCTTGCTCGAGTCGAGCGAATCCGCCTCGATCGCGAAGTTGTGGTTCTGCGAGGTGATCTCCACCTTGCGAGTGCGCAGGTCCATCACCGGGTGATTGCAGCCATGGTGCCCGAACTTCATACGGTACTTCGTTCCGCCGACGGCCAGCCCCAGGATCTGGTGTCCGAGACATATACCCATCATCGGGACCTTGCCCAGCATCTCCTTCGCGGCGTCGATCGCGTACGACACCGGCTCGGGATCCGCCGGCCCGTTCGACAAGAACACGCCGTCCGGCTTCATCGCCATCACGTCCGCCGCCGGCGTCTTCGCCGGCACCACACTCACCTTCATCCCGTTTCGCCGCATGCTACGCAGGATGTTCCATTTGATGCCGAAATCATACGCAACGATGTTCAGATCCGTTTCCGGCAGCTCGTCCGCTATCCCCCAGGACTGCGTCAGCTTGCCGTCCTCGTCCCACAGGAAGCTCTCATCACAGGTCACTCTCGCCGCATAGTCCTGGTCGTCCAGCCCTTCCCACGCCTTCGCCTTTTCAACCGCCTGTTCCGGAGTCGGCCTCGCCCCTTGCCCCTTGTCTCCTCCCGTGCGTTGCGGAGCAACGCACATGTACCCCTTCTGTGTCCCTTTCTCCCGCAGAAGGCTCGTAAGCGCACGCGTATCGATACCCGCCATTGCCGGAACGTCGCAGCGCACCAGTGCCTCGCTCAGCGACTCCGTTGCGCGCCAGTTGCTCGGCTCGTTCATCTCGTGAATCACGAAACCGTTCAGGAACATTTTCTGCGACTCCATGTCCTCCGGGTTGATCCCCGTGTTGCCGATCTCCGGGTAGGTCATGGTAACGAACTGCCCGGCGTAGGATGGATCGGTCAGGATCTCCTGGTACCCGGCCATCCCCGTATTGAAGACCACCTCGCCCACGGCATCACGCGGAGCGCCGACCGAGTATCCGCGCAGAACCGTCCCGTCCTCCAGCGCCAGGAAAGCCGGCTTCTCGCGTCTTTCTTTCCAATTTCTCATTCCAGACCCCGTTGCCCCTCGAAAGACTCGACAGAATCGAACGAAGCGATTCCTTCGATTCCCTCGACTACTTCGATTGTCCCAACTCCAACTTCGGTGAATGCCTGTGGTATTCCTGCAAGCTGCACACGGCCATGTTCTCCATCTTGCGGAGCGCCTCCAGCCCGTTGACCGCCGCCCGCAGCCCGTCAACCGTCGTCGTGATCGGTATCCCCCGTATAACCGCGCGCGCCCGCATCTTGACTTCGTCCATACGTGGCGCTGCACCGCTCGACGGCGTGTTCACGATCCATTGCACGTTCTTCTCCTCGATCATGTCCAGGACGTTCGGGCGCCCCTTGGATATCCGGAAAACCGCCTCGCTGTGCACGCCGTTGTCGCGCAATGCCGTGCTCGTGCCCAGCGTAGCATATATAACGAACCCCAGGTCGATCAGCCGCCTGGCCAGCGGAATAACCGCCTCCTTGTCCTCGTCACGCACACTCAGGAAGATGTTGCCGGCAGCGGGCAGGCTGTTCCCCGCCGCAACCTGGCTTTTCAGGAAGGCCATGCCCACGGTGGTGTCGATTCCCATCACCTCTCCCGTGGACTTCATTTCCGGGCTCAGCAGCACGTCGATGCCGGGGAACCGAACAAACGGGAAGACAGCCTCCTTGACGGACGAGTGCTTGGGCTCCACCTCCTCGGTAAAACCAAGATCCTTCAGCTTCTTGCCGGCCATTGCCAGCGCGGCCAGCTTGGCCAGCGGCACGCCGGTGGACTTGCTGACATACGGGATCGTGCGCGACGCGCGCGGGTTGACCTCCAGGACATAGACCTCTTCGTCCTGTATGGCGTACTGCACGTTCATCAGCCCGCAAACACCGAGCTCCTTAGCGAGATCGAAAGTATGCGACCTGATCTTGTCCTTAACGGCATCCGAGAGCGTCGGCGCCGGGATCGTGCAGGCGCTGTCGCCCGAGTGCACGCCCGCCAGCTCGACGTGTTCCATGATCCCGCCGATTACCGACGTCTCGCCATCCGAGATGCAGTCCACATCCACTTCCACCGCGTTCTCGAGATAGCGGTCCACCAGCACGGGTCGTTCCTGCGACGCTTCAACCGCCTCGGCCATGTACCGGCGCAGCATTTGCTCGTCATAGACTATCACCATCGCCCGGCCCCCGAGCACGAACGACGGCCGCATCAACACCGGGTAGCCGAGCTCGCCGGCGATCTTCGCCGCCTCCTCCACGCTCGTGGCCGTGCCGTTGGCGGGCTGCTTGACGCCGACCCTGGTCGCCAGCTCCTGGAAGAACTTCCTGTCCTCCGCCGCCTCGATATTGCGCGGCTTGGTACCGATCACATTGACGCCGTTCTCCTCCAGCCCTTTCGCGAGGTTGAGCGGCGTCTGTCCACCGAACTGTACGATCGCGCCCCAGCAGTTCTCGTTCCTGTAGATGTGCAACACATCCTCCAGCGTAAGCGGCTCGAAGTAAAGCCTGTCGCTCGTATCGTAGTCCGTGCTGACGGTTTCCGGGTTGCTGTTCACCATTATCGTCTCGAACCCGGCATCCCTCAGCGCGAACGAGGCGTGCACACAGCAGTAATCGAACTCTATGCCCTGCCCGATCCTGTTGGGTCCGCCGCCGAGAATCATGATCTTCTTTCTGTCGCCGGCCCGCGCCTCGTTCACGTCGCCGTACGTCGAATAGAAGTACGGAGTGTACGCAACAAACTCCGCCGCGCATGTGTCGACCAACCCGTACACCGGCAACAAGCCACACTCCTCGCGCGCCCTTCGCACCTTGCTCTCCGAGGTATCGAGGAGGTACCCGATCTGCTTGTCCGAGTAGCCAAATTCCTTCGCCTGCCGGAACAGCGGCTGATCCTTCTTCAGTCCATCCAGGGAACCGGCCGACTTGATTTCATCCTCGTACGCGGCCAACTCCGCCAGGTGGCGCAGGAACCACGGGTCGATCTTCGTCAGCTCATGGACCTTCTCCACGCTCCAGCCCCGCCTGAACGCCGCGTGCAGCTGGAATATCCGTTCCGCGCTCGGTCTCCCCAGACGTTCCGCCAGTTCCCTGTCAGACTCTTCGTCCCACTCTGGATCCGACACCGGACGTCCGACACCCGACACCTTCTTCCCGTCCCCCCCGAATCCCGCCCGGCCCGTCTCCAGCCCGCGCAGTGCTTTCTGCAGCGACTGCTTGAAGGTCTTTCCTATGCTCATGGTCTCGCCGACCGACTTCATCTGCGTTCCGAGCATATCGTCCGCCGCGGTAAACTTCTCGAACGCGAAACGCGGCACCTTCGTAACCACGTAATCGATCGACGGCTCAAAGCACGCAGGCGTCTCGCGCGTGATATCGTTCCTGATCTCGTCGAGCGTGTAGCCGACAGCCAGCTTTGCCGCGATCTTCGCGATCGGGAACCCGGTCGCCTTGGATGCAAGAGCGCTTGAGCGTGATACCCTTGGGTTCATTTCGATGATCACCATGCGTCCGTCATGCGGGCTGATGGCGAACTGCACGTTCGACCCGCCTGTTTCCACGCCAATCTCCCGCATCACCGCGAGCGAAGCGTCGCGCATCATCTGGTAGCCACGGTCCGTGAGCGTCTGCGCCGGCGCCACCGTTATGCTGTCGCCAGTGTGAACGCCCATCGGGTCCAGGTTCTCAATGGAGCAGACGATAACGCAGTTGTCCTTGAGGTCGCGCATCACCTCCAGCTCGAACTCCTTCCAGCCAAGCACCGACTCCTCGATAAGAACCTCCGACGTGGGGCTGTAAAACAGGCCGCGCTTCACGATCTCTTCGAACTCCACGTCGTCGTGGGCAATGCCGCCGCCGGTGCCGCCGAGCGTGAACCCCGGCCGGATGACCAGCGGGTAGGCGCCGATCTCATCCCGTATCTTCACGGCTTCCTCGAGCGAGTGAGCCGAGCCGCTCTTCGGCAGGCCGAGCCCGATCTTCCGCATCGCCTGCTTGAACAGGTCCCTGTCCTCGGCCTTGCGGATAACCTCGGCCTTCGCGCCCACCATCTCCACGCCGTAGCGTTCGAGAATGCCCTGTTCGTGCAGGGCCAGCGAAAGGTTCAGCGCCGTCTGCCCGCCGAGCGTCGGAAGTAACGCGTCCGGCCTTTCACGCCTGATGATCTCCGCCATGATCGCCGGCGTCAGGGGCTCGATATACGTCCGGTCCGCGAACTCCGGATCTGTCATGATCGTCGCCGGATTGCTGTTCACCAGCACGAGCTCGTAGCCCTCTTCCTTCAGGGCCTTGCAGGCCTGCACGCCGGAGTAATCGAACTCGCAGGCCTGTCCGATCACGATCGGGCCGGACCCTATCAGCATTACTTTCTTGATGTCCGTTCTTTTCGGCATCTGCCCTTTCCCGTGTCGAAGGAATCGATTCAATCGATTGATTCGATTCTTTCGATCACCTCCCTATTTCGCCACCGGGGCCTGGATCTCCGCGCTATCGCGGAACTTCATTGCTGCTTCAACAAAATCACGGAAAAGCGGGTGTGCCTCCAACGGGGTCGACTGGAACTCGGGATGGAACTGGCATGCCACGAACCACGGGTGCTCGGACAGCTCCACGATCTCGACCAGGTCCTTCTCCGCGTAGACCCCGGAACACACCAATCCCTTCTCCGTCATGCGCTCGCGGAACTCGTTGCTGAGCTCGTAGCGGTGGCGGTGCCGCTCCTCGATAACCCGCTTTCCATAGGCCGCCATTGCCCTGCTGCCCTCGGAAAGCTTGCACGGGTAGGCGCCAAGCCGCATGGTACCGCCCTTCGTGGTTACCTGCTTCTGTTCTTCCATCAGGTCTATCACGGGAAACTTCGTCTTCTCGTCGAACTCGGTACTGTTCGCGCCTTTCATCCCGCAGATGTTGCGCGCGAACTCCATAACCGCGCATTGCATCCCGAGGCAGATGCCGAAGAACGGTATCTCGTTCTCCCTGGCGTAGCGCACGGCATCGATCTTTCCCTCCGTCCCGCGGTGCCCGAACCCGCCCGGCACGAGAACGCCTTTCACGCCCCCGAGCATCTCCTCGGCGCCGTTCTTCTCGATGTCCTCCGACTCGACACGCCTGACGTTGACCTTCACCCCGTTCGCGATACCGCCGTGCGTCAGGGCCTCATAGATGCTCTTGTACGAATCCTGCAGCGCGATGTACTTGCCGACGACCGCGATCTGGACCTCGCCTTTCGGACAACCGATAAGGGTGCCCACCATCTTCTTCCATTCGCTCATGTCCAGCCGGTTGACGTGCAGACCGAGCTTCTCCAGGATATAGACGTCCACGTCCTGCGCCGCCAGTTCCAACGGCACCTCGTATATCGAATGCGCAACGTCCTTCTCTTCGATCACCAGCTCGCGGCTCACGTTACAGAACAGCGCCAGCTTCTCGATATGCTCATCGGTCATGCTCTGTTCGCAACGGCAGATCAGGATGTCGGGAATGATGCCGATCGTTCGCAGGATTCCGACCGACTGCTGCGACGGCTTCGTCTTCATTTCGCCGGCGGCCTTCAGGTATGGGATGAGCGTAATATGTATGGCCAGGCCGTTCTCCGCGCCCAGTTCCTGGCGATACTGGCGTATTGCCTCGAGAAACGGGAGCGACTCGATATCACCGACCGTGCCACCGACCTCGGTTATCGCAATATCAACGCCGTCACCGTCCAGCGCGCGCATGGCGTCCTTGATCTCATCGGTGATATGCGGGATGACCTGCACGGTCTTGCCCAAGTAGCCGCCCTCGCGCTCGCGCTCTATCACGGCGCTGTATATCCGGCCCGTCGTGTAGTTGCTCACCTTCGTGCACGGCACGCCGGTGAAACGCTCGTAGTGCCCCAGGTCCAGATCGGTCTCCGCGCCGTCAACGGTCACGTAGACTTCGCCGTGCTGGTAGGGCGACATCGTCCCCGGGTCAACGTTGAGGTAGGGATCGATCTTCTGAAGCCGGGTCCGGTAGCCGCGCTGTTTCAGAAGCAATGCGAGCGACGCTGCGGTGAGTCCTTTACCAAGGGACGACACAACACCACCCGTCACGAAGATGTGTTTTGTCATTGATTACTCCTAAGGCGGCCGGTCGCCACAACCAAAGAGCGGACCGGCCCGGTCGAAAGTGCAAGTCGCAAGTGAAGGTAACATATTCTCACGCTCTCAATAACGATTCCGCCTTCCGCTGCACCTGCACCTGTGACCTGCAACTTTCACTGCTGACCGCGTCCGATCATGCCCAAATTATCTTGCTTTCTATCGCAGTTGCGGTTGATTAGGCCACTAACAATCATTCGGGCGGCTTCTGCGCCCCTTGGGGGGGCCACCGTAGCGACCGCTGAAGCTGATTGCAACACGAAAGTTACGCTTCCGTATCCGCCCCGGCGTCCGACCCAATCGCGCTGCGTTCAACTTCGTGATCGAAACCATCCCAGATGCCTATCGACGCCAGCACGGAATCCTGCGGATGATACTGCCTGAAGATCTTGAAGTAATAGGCGGCTTCCCTGCTGTTGATGACGGCTTCCGGGTTCTCCTCCTTCAACTGTTCATATTCGTCATCACTCATCTCGTGTTCCGCCAGTCGCTCGCCCAGGCTTTCACACCCCGCCCCCTGGGCAAACTGGGCCTTGTACCGCCACAGAATGTCGTCCGGCAGATACCCCGTATGCTCAAACGCCTTGCGGAGAATCCATTTCGGAATCCGACTTCGTCCTGAACTCGGACTCCGACAGCAACCTGCGCCTGATGTCGTGGTGGTTGTATATTTCGCCGTTACAGATTATGCCGAGACGGCCGTCCTCGGCCAGAATCGGCTGGTGGCCCTTCGCGACGTCTATGATCGAGAGCCGGGTGTGGCCAAGGACCATGTCCCTGCCTTCGTATATTCCGCGATCGTCAGGCCCGCGGTGGGGCAGCGCATCCAGCATCCTGCGCACGGTCTTTGTGTCGTTCGTCCCGAAGCATCCGGCGATCCCGCACATTACAGTACCTTCTCCCGTTCCCGGCCCCGGCTACAGGGGCAATTGACCTTCCATCGCTTCCTTGCCGGTCGTCCCGCTCGGGTCAACCGGATACTTCCCGTTGAAACAGGCCACACAGAAATCATCACGATTCTCGAAGGGGGAAAGAAGCCCGTCCAGGCTCAGATAGCCCAAGCTGTCGGCCCCCAGGAACTTGCGAATGGTTTCCACCTCGTTTGTTCCGGCAATAAGCTCCTCCCTGGTCGGAAAATCAATACCGTAAAAGCAGGGATATGCACTCGGAGGACAGGATATGCGTACGTGGACCTCGGTGGCCCCGGCATCCCTGAGCCGTGCAATTCTGCGCCTCGAAGTGGTTCCTCTCACGATGGAATCGTCAACCACCACAACACGTTTGCCGGCAACTACTTCCGGCAGCACTGCCAGCTTCATGTCCACGCCTTTCTCGCGATCGACCATGTCAGGCATGATGAATGTGCGACCGATGTAATGGTTGCGGATGAAACCGAAGTCCAGCGGTATGCCGCTCTCCCGCGAAAAGCCCAGCCCCGCCGAGTTACCGCTGTCCGGAACCGCCACCACAATGTCTGCCTCCACCGGATGTTCCCGTGCGAGCTGCATGCCGTACGCCAGTCGTACCTCATGCACATTCCGCCCAAACACGCGGCTATCAGGGCGGGCGAAATAGACCATCTCGAAGACGCACTGCGACAGTGGCCCCCCGGCGGCCTCGGCAAAATGCGAACTGTGTATGCCGGTTTCGTTCACGGTCACCAGCTCCCCGGGCTCAACGTCCCGCAGAAACTCAGCACCCGTCTGGACCAGCGCGCAGGTTTCGCTGGCGAACGCGAATCCATTCCCGAGTCTCCCGATGCTCAACGGCCGGAAGCCGTGCCTGTCCCGCGCGGCCATGAGGCAGTTTTTCGTCATCATCAGGAACGAAAAAGCGCCCTGCAACTCACCAAGCGCCCTGGCGACACGTTGCGGCCTGCTCCGGTACATTGGATCGGCCAGCAGGTGGACCAGCACTTCGCTGTCGGTACTCGTCTGGAAGATCGCGCCGGCTTTCTGGTACATCGCCCTCAGCTTTTCGGCGTTCACCAGGTTGCCGTTATGCGCAACCGCCCAGATCCCGTCCACGCACTCAACCACCAGCGGCTGTACGTTCTGGATCCTTGTCGAGCCCGTCGTCGAATACCGCACATGCCCGATACCCAGGTACCCGTCCAAGCCCTTGAGCGACTCGACGGTGAAAACGTCGCCCACGAGGCCCTGCCCTTTCGCCGATCGGACTTTCCCGCCATCCGCGACGACTATCCCCGCTCCCTCCTGGCCGCGATGCTGCTGCGAAAACAACCCCTGGAACACCAGCGGCGCGGGGCCGTCGATGCCGTAGACTCCGAACAGGCCACACGATTCTTTCGGTCGGTCCTGAAGAGTGTTCATCAATCCTATTCCTCCAGACTCGCCTCACCGGGCTTTACGCCCGCCTTCGGCCGTACTTTGCGGTAGGCCTGGTCCGGCAACACCCGTGATCCGTCAACAGTCAACAAGTCGTCCTCCACCGAGATGCCAAAGTGCCGTTCATTCTCCTGCAGGTACGGCAGGATCAGATCCCAGTCCGCGTCCGTGAGTTCAACAAACTCCCCGCCGTTCAGTTGTTCGTCGACCAGCTTGCGTTCCGGGTCCCGGACATAGATAGCCCCGCCCGAGGCAAGAGAGAAGAGATTCGCCCCCGGATACGGTATATCGAGATCAACCACATTGCCCGAATCGTCGTGTTTCACTCCGTTGAGCACAACGAAGCCTCCCCCGTTGAGCGGATCCCCGGCCATGAACGATTCCGCAAGGAAGTCCAGACAGGTTCCGTTGATCACGACCCGCGGCCGACCCACCGCGTTTATCAACGGCCTGCCTGCCGCGTTGCCGAGCACGTAGACTTCGCCGCCCTTGGCGCCGTACATGAACGCCTGGCCGACATCGCCGTGGACGACGAGCGTTCCGCGCTTCATGATCTGGCCCAACTGGTCCTGTCCGCTGTCGTGAACGTGGATCTCCATGCCGTCGATCCCCGAGGCCAGGTAGTCCCCCGAGTTCCCAAACACGTCTATCCGAACGCCGTCCGATCCGGAGCCCATGCCGCAACCCGTGAAGCGCTGCCCCCTGAGCCGGTACACGACGAAACGCAGCCACCCCAGTTCGTGGGCCACCACCGCCAGCCTGGAATCACACTCGTCGCCCTCGGGAGGAAACGCGCTCGCATCGATCACCAGCATCGTCTCCCCGTCCGACGGGGCCCTGAGCTTTCCCCTTGAATCCCAATCGATCCGACGCGCATCACCCCCGGTCCCGGCACCAATCAACGGCACCGCATCGAGTATCGATTCCACCCTCTCGCGTATCAGTTGCAGAACCACGCTGCGCCGCATCCCGCCACAGTTGAAACGCCTGTCGTTCAGCCTGGCCAGGAGTTCCACTGCCCGCGCGAGGCAGCCCTCGCCGTTCATGCTGCCTGCAATGCTCGCGCCCAGCCATCGAATGTTCTGCAGGTTCCATCCCGGCATCCGCGCGACCATTTCCGCAAATGCTGTCTCCACGTCGCCGGACGCGAGCGTCTCGGACAGCCTCGCGGTCAGCTCCTCCCCACCCTTCGGCGCTGTCGGCTCGGCTTCCATGTCGACAACCCAGTCACCTTCGGGACATTCTATCGGCTTCCCGAACTTGTCGGCGCAGGACAGCATCGCGTTCCCGCCGGCACGTCTCACCGTGAAGCTGAACGCACCGCCGTCCGTATGGCTCCCCCCGCGCGCGTTCCAGTACCTGTCTGCGACCGGCCTGAACCTGGGATCGTCCTTCGACAGGGCGGCCAGCGTCGCGTCAATCGCCTGTTTCTCGGACCCGACCAGGCCGATCGAGACATCGCCGCCCTGCAGCGCGAAAACCTGCGGCCTCAGCATCGCGGTATCGGTGATGCCGACCAGGCGCAGCAGGTCGTCGTCCGGACAGCTCCTGGCTATGATGAAGAACCACGGTCCGTCGGGAGAACCGTGCATGTGAACGGCCTGTATGGCCCGGTACGCCGTTTTTCGTGCATCGTTCAACCGATCGAAGTCCAGCTCGCTCGTTGGGGCCAGCGCCTCGATAACACACTCCAGCGGGTAGCCGTAAGTCCTGCGCAACGTATCGAAGAGCAGCGCCGATACCTCCGTGTCCGTGAGAAACTGCGGCACCACGTTGTGCTGGCGCAGGTACTGCGCAATGCTGTGGTAATTGGCGAAATCGCCGTTGTGTACGAGCGCCTCGTTCATCCCGATGAACGGGTGCGCTCCCGCCGGGTGCCAGACACGCCCTTTCGTTGGATATCGCTGGTGTGCGATCCAGACGTAGGCACGGAGATCCTCCATGCAATAGTACTCCACCACCTGTTCCGCGTATCCCACGATCTTGAAAATCAGCAGGTCCCGCGCATGCGACATCACGAAGGCCTGCTTCTCGCCCAGGGATGCATAGAAATGCTGGTTCAGTTTGAAGCTGTTCTGGTAGATGAACTCGTCCTCCACTGCCCGCGACGGCGCGCCCGTCAGCCCGCTATCCTCCGCGAAGGCCTTCAACGCCCCTGCGTTGACCCGCACGAAGTAACGCACGACGTCGGGCGGACAAGTCTCCAGGCCAACGTCCCGGTAGTCATCGATGTGCGCAATCTTCGCCTTGTGCGCAACGTCGAGGTCGGGCGTGATGAAACGCTTCTCCACCTCGCCTTCCGACGCGGGGTCGAGCAGCGCCACCTGCAGGATGTAGTGGCTCTTCAGCGTTTCGCCATCCACGCCGAGCTGATCGGCCTCCAGGCCGGCCGCTGCAATGCCGCCGCCCTTGCCGTTCCCCCGGTTGTGCATCTGGATGGAGGCCTGGAAAATGTTCCTGCCGCTGATCGGCACGCTCGCGGCGAAGCCGACAACCCCGCATCCGCCCTCCTCCACGTTCTTCGGTTCCATCATGCATGGGTCCGGGGCCAGTCCCCTTCGCGATGCAACAAAACGTTCGGCCAGTCCACTCATGTCTCACCGTCGCGTTGATAGTCCATGTGCTCCAGCACGTCACTTCTTCCCACCAGTTCTTCGACACTCCTCATCCCCAGGTGCCACAGGATGTTCTGCATCTCGATTGCCCAGGAATGAAAAAGATTGGTCAGCCTCTGCGCCGCCCAGTCCTCCGAGTAGGTGACGCTCAACTCGGGATCGGTGGTCGCTATGCCGCGCGCGCAGCCGCGTCCACTCTCGCACGCGCCGCAACGGATGCACTCCAGTGACACCATTTCGGCGGTGCCGATGACTGCCGCATTGGCGCCCATGGCTATGATCTTGGCCAGGTCCCACGCGGACCTGATGCCGCCGGAGGCAACCAGTGTGATCTCGTCGCGAACCCCTTCCTCCACCAGAAACCGGTGCACCTTCGGGATCGCGTACTCCACCGGCATCGCGATATTCTTCTTCGCGATGTCCGGGGCAGCGCCCGTCCCGCCGTAGCTGCCGTCGATGTGCACGACATGGGCGCCCGCGTAGTAGCTCCCCACCGCGACCATGTCCACGTCGCTGGCCCCGCTCACCTTGACCGATACCAGCGCCTTCGTATTGATCGCCTTTATCCAGTCCACGTGCTTCTTGTGGTCCTCGACCGAATACACCGAGTGGAACGGAAACGGCGAGAACAACGGAAAACCCTGGACCGCCTCCCTGAGCTTCGCCACTGCGGGCGTGTTCTTATCGCCAAGCAAGTGGCCGCCGAGTCCAGGCTTGGCCCCCTGGGCGTACTTGAACTCCACCATCCTGACGCGGCCTATTGTCTCTTCCCTGACACCGAAGAGCCCGGTTGCCACCTGCGTTATCACGTGATCGTCGTGCTGTTTGAGCTCCTCCGGGTAGCCCCCCTCCCCACTGCATGTGAACGAGTCAACAACAGTGTAGGCCCGTGCCCGCGCCAGCATCGTGGCCAGACTTATGGACCCGAAGCTCATGCCGCCACCGTACCACGGCACCCCTATCCGGACCCTGGGACGCCCGTCGTCCTTGCGCCGGTTCAGCACGACGCCCACATCCACGTCCTCCGGCTTGAAATCACGGTCCTTGTCGTCCTTCTTCAGCAGGATCCTGATCTTGTCGAAACCGCCGCCCGAGGAACCCACCTTGTACTCCATCCCGTCGGGCGGCCGGCCGGTCTCGGCCTGCTTCCATGTGGCCGCCAGCAGGTGCGCCGGCCAGCGCGGGTCGCCAAAGGCTTGCCACATCGGGTCCAGCCCCACTCTTAACGCATTCTGCGGACAGTGGTTCATGCAGAAAGAGCCGCTCCCGCGACAGACATCGAACCCGCGGCACAGGTGCGACCGCGGCGCAAGCATGCGCTTGCCGGCCATCACGTGCACCCCGTACTTGCAGACCTCGGCGCATTTCCCGCAAGCGACGCAGGCCGACGTTCTCACCACTCGGTAGATTCCCAGGCTGTTCCGGAAACGCGTATGGCAATCCAGAACGCTTTCTCCCACGCCCGCCAGCTTCCAGTCGGCGGGCCCGATTTCCTGCTCGGCCGAACGGGCAGTTCCGTTTGCCGCCTCGACCAGGGTCCTGTCCAACGCACGCGTGCGTCGCCCGAACACCGGTCCGAAGCTGTCTTTCTCGAGATCCCCGAAAAGCATCACCCGGCCCATCTCGCCCCGCAGCCGGCGCACCTCTCGCAAGCCCATGGCACCCATCACTTCGATCATCTGCGAATGCCACGACCCAACCAGGTTGACTATTCGCCGCGCTCCCCACTCAACGGGCACTTCGGCGATATCGACAGGACACCGCGCGCGCCGCTCGCAGTCCTTGCAGAGCCTGCATTCGAGAGCCACGAGCAGAGCTACGTCCAGTCCAACGCCATCGGCCCCGCAGGCGATCGCCTTGGCCACGTGCTCCGCCATCGCGATCCCGCCGCTTGCCAGCAGCGTAACGCGATCGCGTAAGGCTGCCGCGAGCAGGGCGTCATGCACTTCGCGAACCATGTCCCCCACGAACACGTCTCGCCGTTCGCCGCTCCCTATTCCCTTCCTGTCAACACGGAGGTGCAGCACCTCCCCGCAGTCCAGAGCCAGCGCCACCGCACGTTCCGCCGCGTGCTCATCCGGGGGCAGGTCCACCGACACCACTATGCCGGGCGCGGCAGCCTTAATCCTCTCGATGTGCGCACGGACGTTGTCCGAGTATTCGATCTCGGCAACGCGGAACCCGGCCAGTTTCCCGACATCGTCGTGTTCCGGATCGAAGACCACCATGGTGTTGTCGGTGGCATCGGGCACGCGCGCCGCGGCATCCAGGTCGAGCGTCGCCAGCGTGCCCAGACGCCGTGCCGCAACCGTCAGCGCCTCCTTCGCGGACCACTGGATAAAGCCGCACTCACGGGGATAGTCGAGAATAACCGGTATGGGAATCTCAACGAACGGCGTCATTTCCGTCAGCAATTCCGCGCCTTTCCCAAACGAAAGCGTCAGCGGCCGGCGGCCGAGTTCGATCAACGTGCTTATGTACTCACGGCCGTGTATCCCGTCCCGCGTAGGACGCACGATCTCCGACATGTCGGTCCACATCGCGTCGAATCCCGGCCCGGCGAAAGGACCGCGGTAGCCGGCACCCGACACGGGAATCCTTCCCGTTTCCGACTGTTTCCAGATGCTCGCGACTATGTCGGGCGTCCAGTACTCGTCGCCCATGGCCCGGTACTGCGGGTTGACGGTTCGAGCCAGGATGTTCTTTTTGCACTCCTGCACGCAGCGCATGCAGTTGATGCAGAGGACATCGGTCGTATCCACCACCTGGGATGGATTGAACTCCCGTTTCTGGTAAACGTCGTAAACGCACGACGTGCGTTTCACGCATATGCGGCAACCCAGGCAACCCTCGTTCTCCATGGCCGTCAACCGCGCTACGGGCTCGAATCGCGGCAACGTCTCCGTGGTCTCAACATGGTATTTCGAAGACATGTTCAATCCCTCATACAATGATCCATGGTTGGCATTTCTCTTAACAACACCGGCAATTCTCTCTCCCCATCAACCATTAACCATTCCCCTACGGTCTCGGCAACAGCCCCGCCCTTTCGACGAGCTGCGGCAGAAGGTGCTCGGCCTCGATGGCCTGCAGGTGCACCCCTTTCACGCCGGGGATTCCCCTGACCGCGTCGATAAGCTCGACGGCAACCTTGAACCCCTCCTCCTTCGGATCCTTCGACGATTTCATCCGCTCTATCATCGAGTCGGGTACTTCGATGCCCGGCACGTTTGCGTTCATGTACCTGAGCATACCCGCGCTGCGCGGCAAGATGATGCCGGGCAGGATTGCCGCCTGGTCGGCCAGGCCCATGTCCACGACCTTCTTCATGGACTCGGCGAACCGGTCCGTGTCGTAGACGGCCTGGGTCTGGATGAAATCGGCGCCGGCCTTGATCTTTTTCGCGAGCCTCACGACCCGAAACGGCTCTGGCGGTCCCATGGGCGTCCACGCGGCGCCGATGAAGAAGCCGACCCGCGGCTCAATCGTATCGCCCCCTTCCTGCACCCCGTCGTCCCTGAGGCCTTTCAGGATCGAAAGCAGCTGGATTGAGTCAACGTCGTAGACGTTCTTTGCACCCGGATGGCCGTTCAGCTTCCCGCCGGCCCCCGCCACCTGGTGATCGCCCGACAGGCACAGGCAGTTCCGCATGCCCAGCGCATGGGCTCCGAGCAGGTCGGACTGCATCGCGATGCGGTTCCGGTCGCGACAGACCATCTGCATCACCGGCTCCAGCCCCTCGTCCAGAAGTATCTTCGAGGCCGCGATGCTGGACATCCGAACCACGGCGGTCTGGTTATCCGTAACGTTGTAGGCGTCGGCAATGCCTTTGACCGATTCCGCTTTCTTCTTCACCGCCGAGGGATCAGGCCCGCGTGGCGGGCCCACCTCCGCGGTTACAGCAAAATGGCCTTCAGACAACACCCGTTCGAGGTTACTTCCAGATTTCATTGTCTCAGATCCTCCCTGACGACCCGCTTCGGACCGCCATGCCGTGAGTTAGACCAGCTTTTCGCAGCCCTTATCTCCGACAGGGCCTCAAGCTGCCCGCGCTCTTCCGCACGCTCGACTATAAGGTTCCATACGCAGTCGAGATTCTCGTCGATCTCGCACTTGCCGTCCTTCCTGCTGCCGCCGCACGGCCCGTTCATGAGGCTCTTGGCGCACCGTGCCACCGGGCACAGGCCGAAGGTCTCGCCCAGCACGCAGTCGCCACACGCAGCGCAGCGCGATACCCACAGGCCGGTTTCCTCACGCATCGTGAGAGCAGACGTGTTGACCCCGGGATAGACCGGCGTATCCAGGAACCTCTCCGCCATGGCCTGTACGCCTATCCCGCACGCCAGGCTTATGACCGCGTCGGCAGCACCAACGTCGTCCGCCAACTCCTCCACGAACTCCCATTCGCACTGCTTCTCCACCGTGCGCGTGACAACATCGAGCGCGCTGCCCGCCCGCTTGCGCGCCATGCTCAGCAACGGGGCCAACGTCTCCGTCTCGGCTTCGCCGCCTACCGCGCACTCGGCCACGCAGGTCGCGCAGCCGGCTATGAGCACCCGCTTGCATCCCTCGATCTTTCCAAGGATCTCTTCGATGGGTTTTCTCTCCGCAAAGATCATGCGTTCCCTTCCTTCCCGTCGAGCTCCTGGATGGCCCGTGCACGCAGCCGAGCAAGGTGCACCAACGCGTCCGCGGACAGTCCCGACTTCCAGCTTATCCCCAACCGTTCACCACTGACCCCTATCTCTTCCAACAGCCCACGCGCATGGATAATCCGTTTCTCCGCCATCGTGCTGCCGGTAAGAAACCGGCAGCCGCGCTTGGGACATGCCACGACCTCGACGCCCTCGGCCTGGCCGTCGAGGATTGCGAGAAGATGGGAAACCTGTATCTTGCTGCTGCACGTCAGCATCACCGGCTTCACGTACAGCCCTTCCGCCCGGTCCGTAATCGGGTCGATCCGGGTCAGGTCGGACACGGTGTGCTGACAGTAGAACACGACGATCCGCGTGTCCCCCCCGTCACTCTCCTGTTTCCGTCTTGCCATCCCGTTTCCTCGCTTTCCTCTGCTACGCATCGCGCGGAGCCGCCTATGCGAAATGGTCCAGTATTCCCTCGGCCGCCTTCCGGCCGTCGAGCATGGCCTTCACTATCAGGGACTGCCCGCGTGCCATGTCACCCGCCGCGAACACGCCGTCGACACTGGTCATGTTGCGCCCGTCCACAGTTATGTTCCCCCGCTCGTCACACTCCAGGCCCAGTTCCTCGAACAGTGGATTGCGCACCGGCCCCACGAACCCCATCGCGAGCAAGACCAGGTCGGCCTCGATCTCGTATTCCGTTCTCTCACGCGGGACGCGGCCGCCGTTTTGTCCTGCCCCCCATTCGGCCTCTATCGCGCGCACACCGACAACGTCGCCGTTCCGGCCAAGGAACTCCTTCGTGGCCGTTGACCACCGCCGCTCGCCACCCTCCTCGTGGCTGCTGCTTTTCCGGAGCTTGTTCGGCCATTCCGGCCACGGGGTGTCCGGGCCTCTCTTCTCCGGTGGCTCCGGCAATATCTCCAGCTGGCACACCGACTTCGCGCGTTGCCGCAGCGCGGTACCGAGGCAGTCCGCCCCGGTGTCCCCTCCCCCGATGATGACGACCCGCTTGCCCTTCGCGTTGATGTCGCGCATCCCGCTGCAGTCGTCACCCGCCAACAGCATGTTCTGCAGGACCAGGAACTCCATGGCGAAATGGATACCCGACAGCTCGCGCCCAGGCACCGCCAGGTCACGCGGCTGACGCGACCCGCCGGTCAGGCAGATCGCGTCGAAGCGGTCCTGCAGGAACCTGCACGAAACATCCTCGCCGACCGAAACGCCGAGCTCGAACTCGATACCCTCGGCTTCCATCAGGTTGATTCGCCGGTCTATGATGGCCTTCTCGAGCTTGAAATCCGGAATACCGTAGCGCAGTATCCCGCCCGGCCGCAGGGCACTCTCGTAGACCGTCACCTTGTAGCCCCGCCTGTTGACCTTGTCCGCAACGGCCAGCCCCGCCGGGCCCGAGCCTATCACCGCCAGCTTCTTTCCGAGTCTCCTCCTCGGCGCTCTCGGCCGTATGTAGCCCTTCTCGAATGCCTTCTCGACTATGGCCATCTCCACCTGGCGGATGGTCACCGGCTCGTCGTTGATATCGAGGACGCACGATGCCTCGCACGGCGCGGGGCAGACCCGGGCCGTGAATTCGGGGAAGTTGTTCGTGGAGAGCAGAAGGTCGGCCGCCTCCTTCCAGCGCCCGCGATAAATCAGGTCGTTGAGTTCGGGCACAACGTTCGCCAGCGGACAGCCGCAACCGTGACAGAACGGCGTTCCGCAGTCCATGCACCGCGCCGCCTGCGCCCGCACCTCGGCATCCAGCAGGCGCAACTCCACCGGCTCGAAGTCCGCCAGTCGTTTCTTTGCCGCCCGGTATCCCGGATCCTTCCGGCTGAAATCCAGAAATCCCCCAACCTTACCCATCAGAACACTCTCTTCCGGTTGCCTGGTCCAGAGCGAATTGTGATCTACCACCATTCACCATTCACTATTCGCTATTCACTTGTCCGCCTGCAGGTCCTCGAGCAGTTAGTCATTCACCACCTCCGCCCTCTCAACCGCCTCGTCCTGGACGGTCATGCGGCCGAGCACCCGCCGATACTCCATCGGAAAGACTTTCACGAAGAGCGGCAGACACGCTTCCCAGTTGCCCAGGATCTGCCACGCCCGCGAGCTGCCGGTGTATTCCATGTGCCTCTGTATCATCCCGCGCAGCTCTTCGACATCCCCTGGCTCCTCGACTATCTCCAGGTCGACCATGTCGAGATTGCACCGTGGGTCGAAGACGCTGTCCGGATCGTAGACATACGCGATTCCACCGCTCATTCCCGCCGCGAAGTTGACACCGGTTTCGCCCAGCACGACAACGCGCCCGCCGGTCATGTATTCGCAGCCGTGGTCGCCGACTCCTTCGACAACCGCGTTCGCTCCGCTGTTGCGAACCGCAAACCGCTCGCCGGCACGCCCACGGATATAGACATCGCCGGTGGTGGCGCCGTAGAGCAGGACATTGCCGCAGATAACGTTGCAGGCGGCGTCGTAGGTCGCCGGCGGCGGCGGCGTGACCACAATCCTGGCGCCCGACAGCCCCTTGCCGAGATAGTCGTTCGCCTCGCCTTCCAGCGACAGTGTGAGCCCGTGGGCGCCGAACGCGCCGAAACTCTGTCCCGCCGCGCCTTCGAAATGACATACTATCGAGTCATCCGGCAATCCCGCATGGCCGTACTGCCGGGCGATCTCGCCGGACAGCATCGCGCCGACCGCCCGGTCAACATTTCGCACTTCCCTGTGAATCTCGACCCGCTCCCCGTCATCGAGCGCGGGCCGCGCTTCCTTTATCAACCCCCGATCCATCACATCGTCAATACCGTGTTTCTGCTCCTGCAGGCACCGGGTGCCGCCGGCGTCCGCCCCACAGCTCTCGAACAGACGCGAGAAATCCAGACCCCGGGCCTTCCAGAACGATACCGCCCCGTCCATTTCCAGCAGATCGGACCTGCCCACCATCTGGTCAATCGTCCGGAAGCCCAGCTTTGCCATGTGCTCGCGGACCTCGCCCGCGACCATGCGGAAGAAGTTGACGACGTACTCCGGCTTCCCGCCGAATCGCTTCCGAAGCTCGGGGTTCTGCGTCGCCACCCCAACGGGACAAATGTTCTCGTGGCACTTGCGCATCATCACGCAACCGCACACTACCAGAGGCGCCGTCGCGAATCCGAACTCCTCCGCCCCCAGTAGCGCCGCAACGACGACATCCCGCCCGGTCTTCAACTGTCCGTCGCACTGGACCCTTATCCTGTCGCGCAACCCGTTGAGCACCAGTGTCTGCTGTGTCTCCGCCAGGCCTATCTCCCACGGTACCCCGGCGTACTTGATCGACGACAGCGGGGACGCGCCGGTCCCGCCGTCGTGCCCGCTTATCAGCACCATGTCCGCATGCGCCTTGGCCACGCCCGCGGCAATGGTGCCCACGCCCAGCTCCGCGACGAGCTTCACCGAGATCCGTGCTTCCCGGTTCACGTTCTTCAGGTCGAAGATCAGCTGCTTGATATCCTCGATCGAGTAGATGTCATGGTGAGGCGGCGGCGATATGAGCGACACCCCCGGCGTTGAATAGCGCACGCGGGCGATCTCGTCGTTGACCTTGTGGCCCGGCAGCTGGCCGCCTTCGCCCGGCTTCGCGCCCTGCGCCATCTTGATCTGCAGCTCGCGGGCATTCACGAGGTACTCGGTCGTGACCCCGAACCTGCCGCTGGCTACCTGCTTCACCGCGCTGCAGCGGCTGTCGCCGTTCGGCATCGGCTCGTAACGCGCCGGATCCTCACCGCCCTCGCCGCTGTTGCTCATGCCCCCGAGCCGATTCATCGCTACCGCGAGCGTCTCGTGTGCCTCGCGGCTTATGGACCCGAACGACATCGCGCCCGTCACGAAGCGTTTCACTATCGACTCGACGGGCTCCACCTCCTCGATCGGCACGGACTTCCGCTCCTTGAAGCGGAACAACCCACGAAGCGTGCTCTGGCTGCGCGCCTGGTCGTTGATCGATCGCGCATACTTCCTGTAAAGCTCGACGTCGTTTCTGCGCGTTGCCTGCTGCAGCGCGCTGATCGATTCGGGGGTCCAGAGGTGTCGCTCTCCGTCCTTCCTGTAACTGTAGTGCCCGCCGCTCGGCAGCAGCGTAGCCGTCTCGGGCCGCACGTTCACCATCGCATCGTACCGCGCGTTCGCTTCCCCGTATATCTCTGACAGGCCGATTCCACCGATGCGCGACGACGTGCCGCTGAAATATCTCTCGACGACGTCCTCGTTGAGCCCGACCGCCTCGAAGACCTGCGCGCCCCTGTAGCTTCTCAGCGTGGACACGCCCATCTTCGACATGATTTTGAGCAAACCCTTGCGCAGGGCGTCCATGTAATGCTCCAGCGCCATGGTGACGTCGATCTCGACGTCGAGCGCCCCGCGCTCCACCAGGTCGGCCACCGTCTCGAACGCCAGGTAAGGGTTCACGGCCGTGGCGCCGTACCCGAGCAGCGCCGCGACGTGGTGAACTTCCCGCGCTTCGCCCGTCTCCACAATTATGCTCGAGCTGGTCCGGCTCCCGCGCGAGACCAGTCTTCGGTTGACGGCCGACGCAGCCAGCAGCGCGGGGATCGGAGCCATGTGCTCGGGGAGTTTGCGATCGGTCAGTATTATGAGCGACCGCCTGTTAAGCGCGGCGGTCTCCGCGCGGCTGCACAGCTGCTCGATCGCTTCCTCGAAGGGGTACTCGCCCGCCCCCGCCGGGAATCCCATCGGTATCACCGTCGCCGCGAAATGCTTCATGTCCAGCGACTTGATCCGCTCCATGTCCTCGTTCGACAGGATCGGGTGTGTCAGCTTGATGAGCCGCGCGTTTCTCGGGTCGTCCGCGAGAATATTGGGCCGGTTGCCCATGAACGTCATCAGCGACATCACCAGCTCTTCGCGAATCGGATCGATCGGCGGGTTCGTGACCTGTGCAAACAACTGCCGGAAATACGAGTAGAGCAGCTGTGGCCGCTCGCTCAACACCGCCAGCGGCGCGTCGTTGCCCATCGAGCCGACCGGCTCGTGACCCGTCGATGCCATGGGCGTCAGGATAAGCTGGATATCTTCCCGGCTATACCCGAACAGCCGCTGCAGGCGCAGCAGGCGCGCGCGGTCCGTCTCAACCGGCGCCACGTCGTTGAACAACCCGTGCAGCGTGATCTTGTTCTCTTCCACCCACCGACGGTACGGCTGCTTCCGGGCGTAGGTCGACTTGATCTCGCCGTCCTTCAGCACTCGCTTCTTGTCGAGGTCCACCAATATCACCTGCCCGGGGCGAAGGGAGCCCTTCTCCTCCACGTCCTCGGGCGAAATGTCCAGGACACCCGTCTCGGATGCCAGGACCATGAACCCGTCTTTCGTAATCGTGTAGCGCGCGGGACGCAGCCCGTTCCTGTCCAGCAACGAACCCACTACGGTGCCGTCGGTGAAGGCGGTCGCCGCCGGCCCGTCCCACGGCTCCATCAACCCCGCGTGGTACTCGAAGAACCCCCTGAGCTCGGGCCCGACCGGATACTTGACGCCCCACGCCTGCGGGATCAGCATCATCATGCATAACGGCAACTCGCGTCCCGCCATGTTCAGCAGCTCCAGCGCGTTATCGAGATTCGCCGAATCGCTTCCCTCCCCGTCGATGATCGGCAGCAGCCGCTTGATGTCGCGACCGAAGACCTTGGCGGAGAGAGCATCCTCGCGGGACCGCATCTGGCCGCGGTTGCCGCGCAGGGTATTGATCTCGCCGTTGTGCGCCAGGTACCGGAACGGCTGTGACAGCTTCCAGGAAGGAAAGGTGTTGGTGCTGTAGCGCTGGTGGATAACGGCCACAGCGCTCGTGAAGGACGGGTCCGCCAGGTCGGTGTAGAAGTCCCGAACCTGTTCGCCCATCATCATGCCCTTGTACACAAGGGTCCGGGATGACAGGCTTGCCACGTAGAACTCGTCGCCTATCTCCCGCGCGCGCCGTTCCAGTTCGCGCCGCGCGACGTAGAGGGCACGCTCGAGCTCGTCGCCATCGAGCCCGTTGCCTCCGATCAGGCACTGCGCGATGTGCGGCTGCTGCCGGCGAGCCGTCTCGCCCAGGGCCGAGGGGTCCACCGGCACGTCGCGCCATCCCAGGAACTCGAATCCCTCCTCGTTGACTATGGTTCCGACAAGGTTCTGCGCCTGGCGGCGCTCGTTCCCGGCCCGAGGGAGAAAGATCATCCCGATCCCGTAGCTCCCGCGGGCCGGGAGCTGTGGCTGTCGGCCCTGCCATTGGTTTCGCAGGAACTCGTCCGGTACCCGGACGAGTATTCCCGCCCCGTCACCGGTCCTGTCGTCACCCCCCGCCGCCCCGCGGTGGACGAGATTCTGCAGCACCCGGATACCGCGCTCGACTATATCGTGCGTTTCGCGGCCGTCGATATTTACCACGAAACCGACGCCGCACGAGTCGTGTTCGTTCCGAGGGTCGTATAAGCCTTTACGTCCAGCCATCATGCCAGTGTCACGCACAGCGGGGAGCATCCCTCCAGGAGTGCTCCCGGCCCCGCTTCCTTTTCAGTTCCTCCTGCCGGCCGTCTACATCATGAACATCATTTCCGCGTACGACGGCAGCGGCCATTTTTCCGCCGGGACCATAGCCTCGAGGCTGTCGGCAGCCTCCCGCAGCGTTTCCATCAACCCCAGCATGTCCGATGAGAAACCCCTATCCACCTGACCCGCCAGCTTGCGTGCCGTTCGCAACAGCTTGTCCGCCTCCCTGCAGATATCCGACAGAAGCTCCCGGGTCGCCGACATGTCACCCGCTCCAACCGACTCCACGTCCGCGATCGCTCTTGCCAGTTCCTCCTCGTAGTCGACTACCGCCGGGGCAATCAAAGTCCTGGCCACAGTCACCGCACAGTCGGCTTCGATCGCCACGGTCATATCATAGGCCTCGCTGTATACCTCGTACCGGGAATGCAGCTCGCGTTCCGATAGCACCTTGTACTTCTCGAACAGCTCCACGGTTCCCTTCTCGGTTATCGCCTTCAGCGCCTCGGGGGACTTCTTCAGATTCGGAAGACCGCGCTTCTCAGCCTCGGCCAGCCACTCATCCGTGTAGTTGTCGCCGTTGAACAGGATGCGCTTGTGCTTCTTGACGATCGTCCGCAACACGCCCTGCAGCGACTCGTTGAAGTCGGCACCGTTCTTCACGCTCGCCTCAAGCTCGCTACAGATGTCGTCCAGCGCCTCGGCGACTATCGTGTTGAGCACGATGTTCGCACCCGCACAACTCTGGCTGGAGCCGACCGCGCGAAACTCGAACTTGTTCCCCGTGAAAGCGAACGGCGAGGTCCGGTTCCTGTCCGTAGCGTCGCGCGGCAGTTCCGGAAGCGACGAGACGCCGATCTCTATCTTCCCGCCTCGCTTGGAGCTCTTCGCCCCGCCCTTCTCGAGCTGCTCGATCACATCGGTCAGCTGTTCGCCCAGGAAGATCGAAAGTATCGCCGGGGGCGCCTCGTTTGCGCCCAGGCGGTGATCATTGCCCGCAGACGCCACTGCTGCCCGTAACAGGGACGCACGGGTGTCAACCGCCTTTATGAGGGCGCAAATGATAGTCAGGAACTTGGCGTTCTCGTGCGGGTCGTCGCCCGGCGTGAGCCAGTTCCTGCCGTCCGGCCCGCAAATGGCCCAGTTGTTGTGCTTACCGGACCCGTTTACGCCGGCGAACGGCTTTTCATGAAGGAGGCACGCAAAACCGTGACGTCCGGCCACAATGTTCAGCATGTCCATCGCTATCATGTTGTGATCGACGGCCAGGTTCAATTCCTCGTACATCGGTGCGATCTCGAACTGGGCGGGGCAGACCTCGTTGTGCCTCGTCTTCGCGGGCACACCCAGGCGCCACAGCTCCGTATCGAGCTCCTGCATGAACGCCATTACCCTGGGCTTGATCGCCCCGAAGTAGTGATCGTCCATTTGCTGGTGTTTCGACGGGGCTCTTCCGAAGAGAGTCCGCCCGGTTTGCAGCAGGTCCAGCCTTCTCGCGTAGAACTTCCTGTCGATAAGGAAATACTCCTGCTCGGGCCCGAGAGTCGGATACGCGCGTTTCCCGTCACAGTCTATGCCGAACAGCTTCCCCAGACGACAGACCTGCTCGGACAGAGCGTGCATCGAGCGTAGCAGCGGCGTCTTCTTATCGAGCGCCTCGCCGCCGTAGGCACAGAACACAGTCGGAATACAGAGAGTCGCGCCGTTCTCGCCCTCCTTGATGAATGCCGGACTCGTTGGATCCCAGCCGGTGTAGCCCCGCGCCTCGAAAGTCGCACGCAGACCACCGGACGGAAAGCTGGAGGCATCCGGCTCCCCCTTGATGAGCTCCTTGCCGGAGAACTCCAGGAGTATGCCGCCTTCCCTGTCGGGCACAACAAAAGAGTCGTGCTTCTCGGCCGTCGCGCCGGTTAACGGCTGGAACCAGTGCGTGAAGTGCGTAGCGCCCTTCTCGATCGCCCACGTCTTCATCGCATCAGCCACTTCGTCTGCGATACTCGCGTCGAGCTCGCTGCCGTTACAAATCGTGGAGACAAGCGACTTGTGCGCCTTCTCCGACAAGTAGTCCCGCATCACCCGGATACTGAACACGTTCTCACCGAAGTACTCCCTAACGTCTTTCACCTTTCAACTCCTTGGCTGGTCATTCACGGCCCTCCGGCCGAACAACGTACTCTCACATATGCCGCCCCTTGCGCACGTACCGTGCCAACTCCCGAAAACGGCCGGAAACCAACGCAGAGACCAATGCCGACGGGAACGAACCGCAATCCGCCCGCCAAACCAATCAATCCAGGTACATACAATTATGTAGTTTAGTCCTCCTCGAACTTACATAATTGTTACATCGCCGCCATCCCTACACGCTGGAGCCCGGCAAATGCGGCGCTCCAGGCCACCAGGAGGGTTGGCATGGCTCTTGCGATCACAATCAGGGCTAGAGCAGCAATCAAGGAGAACAATGGAAGAACAGGATACACGGCCGAGCTCGGGTTTGTCGGGATTGGACAAGATACTGAGGGGCATACTGCCGGGTGACAACATCGTCTGGCAGGTGGACGATGTGGACGACTATCGTGATTTCGTGCGGCCGTTCTGCAGATTTGCCTCCGACACCGGCAGAAAGCTCATATATTTCCGTTTCGCGAGCCATCCTCAGCTGATGAACGGAGAGTACGGCGAAGAAATCTGTCGGCTGGATCCCGTCGACGGGTTCGAGAATTTCATCGACACCATCCATGAGACAATCGAGCGTGCCGGCCGCGGCGCCTACTACGTTTTCGATTGCCTGTCCGAGCTGGCCGGCGACTGGTATTCCGACCAGATGCTCGGCAATTTCTTCATGCTTACGTGTCCATACCTGTATGATCTCGAGACAATCACCTATTTCGCGCTCCTGCGCGGGCGTCACTCATCGCGAGCCGTCGGTCCGATATCCGAGACCACGCAGCTGCTGTTGGACGATATCAGGCACGACGGCGTCCACTACGTGCGCCCCATCAAGGTCCTCCATCGCTACTCGCCCACCATGAATATGCTGCATTCGTGGGAGGGCGATGAGTTCAGGCCCGTCATGTCGAGCGCCACCATAGCGGATATCCAGACGACTGTTGCCTGGACAGGACTCGGCCCCGGCCAGACACTCGGATTTCGCGACCGGGTCATGCTTGACGCGGAACGCGCAATGGAGGACATCGCTGCCGGCCGCATCGAGCCCTCCGAGGCCGACCCGCACTTCGATCGCCTGGCACGCATGTTCCTCTCGCGTTACGAGGACATCCTCCAGCTAGCAGCGCAACACCTCGAACTGCGCGACGTCCTGGACATCGGCAGGCGCATGATCGGCACCGGCCTCATCGGCGGCAAGGCTGCCGGCATGCTGCTCGCCCGAGCCATACTGAAGCACGCCGACCCTCGCTTCGTCTCTCTCCTCGAGGAACACGACAGCTTCTTCATCGGGTCTGACGTATTCTACACCTTCCTGGTCCAGAACGGAATCTGGTGGGTACGCGAGAAACAAAGAGACCCCGACACGTTCCTGCAGGACGCCGAGCAGGCCCGCCGCCGCATACTCACGGGCAAGTTCCCCGACTACATCCTGGCCCAGCTCGAGGATATGCTGGAGTATTTCGGGCAATCGCCCTTCATAGTGCGGTCCAGTTCCCTCCTGGAAGACAACTTCGGAAACTCCTTCGCCGGCAAGTACGAGAGCGTGTTCTGCACGAACCAGGGCCCCAAGGTGCGCCGTTTCGAGGACTTCCTGGCGGCCATCCGGACGATCTACGCCAGCACGATGAGCGAGAAGGCGCTGCGCTATCGCGAACAGAAAGGCATCCTCGAACAGGACGAGCAAATGGCCCTTCTCGTCATGCGTGTATCCGGCAGCCTGCGCGGTTCCCACTTCTACCCGGCCGCCGCCGGCGTCGGATTCTCCTTTAATCCTTACGTTTGGAACGAGCATATCGACCCCACGGCCGGCGTTGCCCGGGTCGTTTTCGGCCTGGGCACACGCGCGGTGGACAGGTCCGACGATGACTACACCCGTGTCGTGGCACTGAACGCGCCCATGCGCCGCCCCGAATCGAACTTCGAGGCCGTACAACAGTATGCACAACGCCGAGTGGACTACCTCGACCTGGAGGCAAACCAGCTCGTTTCGGGCAAGTTCGAGGACCTCGCCTCCGAGTGCGGCGACCTCCCAATGGAGAAGTTCGCGTCCGTCGACCGGCGGGACTACGCGAACACCCGTTCCCGCAAGCCGCCCCCGCCGGTCCTGACGTTCGACGGGCTCCTTTCGAACACACCGTTCGTCCAGGACATCCGCGAAATCCTTGCCCGGCTCGCCAAGGCCTACGACAACCCGGTTGATATCGAGTTCACCTGCAACTTCCTCGGCCCCGATCGCTACAAGCTGAACCTGGTCCAGTGCCGCCCACTGCAGGTGCAGGGCTCCGAAGTCACCGCCATGCCCGAGCTCCGCGCCAAGGACGAGGATTGCATTATCAGGGCCCGTGGCGCGGTCATAGGCCAGAGCCGCGTCATTCCCATCCGGCGCTTGGTCTACGTGGCGCCGCCGGCCTATGACGCGCTCCCACAACGGGACCGCTACACCGTGGCCACTGTCATCGCGAAGATAAACAGGTTGCTGCCCCGCTCGGAAGCCGTCAACACCTTCATGATCGGCCCGGGCCGCTGGGGGACCAGCACACCTTCACTCGGAATACCCATACCGTTCGCCGGCATCAACCAGGCCACGGCCGTGTGCGAGGTCGTGGCCATGCGTGACGACCTGGTGCCGGATGTTTCGCTCGGGACCCACTTCCTCAACGAACTGATCGAGATGGACATGCTCTACCTCGCGCTCTTCCCGAACGAAGGCGGGAACCACGTGAACACGGACTTCTTCGAATCCGCGCCCAACAGCATCGACGAGCTGCTGCCGGACGGCGCGCGGTGGCAGGAGACGATCAAGGTCATCGACGCCTCCAGCCTGCCGCCCAGCCAGTCCTCGATAGTCCTTCACGCAGACGCCCGCGAACAGCTTGTTGCCTGCTACTTCGCCACCCCCTGACCTGCGTTCCTCGTATGCTGCATCGACACCACAAGCACGTTGCGCCTCTCCTGCAGAAATTTCTGGCGCGACTCCGCCTCGCATAATAGTATCAGCTGAGATGCCAGCGCGCTCCCGCAAGGAAGGCTCGCAATGCTGAAAGAAGTCATCAACACCAGCGGCGAAGTCGACACGGAAATTATTGAGTTCGTCACGAAGATGCTCAAGCAGTACCCCGGCTCGGGATAGTACTTTCGAGTGGAAAAAGACACATGATCACCCACAGGCTCCTCCTCTACACCACGATCCTGCTCGCCCTGCCCGGGGTTCTCTCGGCCCAGCGCCAGAGGGTCCTTGCCGAAGAGAACCTCCTCCTCAGAAAGCGCGTGGCCGATGCGGACAGGCGAATCGCGGAAGCCGACAGGCGGGTCGCCGACATGGAGGCGCGGGCAGCCGTCCTGGCCGAGCAGGTCCAGCGCCTGAAGCAGGAGCTCGCCGACATCCCGCATCCGCCCCCTCCCGCAGCGCGAAAGCCTTCGTCGCCCGCGCCCGAACCGAAGCCCGTGCGGAACGATCTCCCGCTCCGGTTCGTGCTGGAGCTCACCGACCACTCGCGCGTCATCGGCACACCCGCCGTCAAGGCCCTGCCCGTGAAAACCTCCTACGCCGACATGGAAATCCAGGTCGAGAAGTTCCGAACCGTAACCGTCAGCAATGGTATGGAGATAGCCTCAATACGACTGCGGAACGGCGACCAGTTGAAAGGGAGCCTGACCGTAGACTCATTCGAAATAACGACAGTCTTCGGGAAGATTTCCGTGAAGAGCACGCACGTCACGCGCCTGACCGTCCTCGCCGCGGGCGAGCCGCTCTCCGCCGACCACCCGGCGGCCATCGGTTCCCATGAGATCGAGGACCGGATGAGAAAGACAATCATTCCCGAGCTCGAGTTCAGGGCCGCCAACATCCGTGATGTGATCGATTTCTTCCAGGAGCACAGCAGGAGATCCGGCGACGGGAAAGGCGTGAACATGGCGCTCGACCTGAAGGGCGCCGAAGTTCCTCTCATCACGTTCAAGGCTCGTCGTATTACCTTGTTGGAAGCCATGAGGATAGTGATGGAGGTCGGAAACCTGCACTATGAGATCAGGCACGGCGTCCTCTTCATCCAGCCGAAGCAGCTGAAGCTCGGAGCCATGCGCCGGATCGACCGCTGATCCGTTCATCAGCTTCGTCACGAGAATGTGCATTCGCGGTAGACGTTGATGAATAGATCAGACTATCGTGATCAGAACACTACCCGATGGCCTCGCTCCCCCTTTCCCCGGTTCTTATCCTGACACACCCCGGAAGGTCCAGAATGAATATCTTGCCGTCCCCTATCCTGCCCGTGCGCGCCCCCGCGGTTATCCCATCAATCGTCCTGTCCACGAAGTCTTCGTTCACCGCGATCTCGAGCCGCACTTTCTTCAGCAGGTTGACCTCCACGTCCGCGCCGCGATAGGACTCGTGGTATCCCTTTTGCTGCCCGCACCCCATCGCGTTCGTAACCGATATCTTGAACACCTCCCTCGCGTAAAGCTCCCTCTTCACAGCATTCAGTTTCTCCGGTTGTATGTATGCCACAATCAGCTTCATTGTTCTCTTCCCCCTTCCTTGCGGCGGAGGTCCGCCGCACTCCAGTGCTCCAGCAGGTCCCTCACGCGACACGCTCCGACTACGTCGTCGTGAATATCTGGAACCCGCTATAGGCCTCCATGCCGTGCTCGCCGATATCCAGTCCCTTCAGTTCCTCGTCCTCGCTAACGCGCACGCCCATCACAACCTTCAGCCCGTAGAAAATCCCATAAGCACAGAGGAAGCACGTCACACCCACCGCACCGACCCCGGCCAGCTGGCTCAGGATACCGTAATCCGGGCTGAACATCCCCACCGCCAGCGTACCCCAGACTCCGCACACCAGGTGCACCGACAATGCGCCAACCGGGTCGTCGATCCGCATCTTGTCAAACGTCAGCACGGCTCCCACGACAACCACCCCGGCGATCGCGCCGATGAGTATCGCCGCGCGCAGCGACACCACGTCCGCCCCGGCGGTAATGCCGACCAGCCCGGCCAGACAACCGTTCAACACCATGGAGAGGTCCGGCTTCTTCTGTATCGTCCAGCTCGCCGCCATCGCTCCCACGATTCCCGCCGCGGCGGCAACCGTGGTTGTTGTCAGCACGTAAGACACCGCACCCGGATCTCCCGACAGCACCGATCCGCCGTTAAACCCGAACCAGCCAAGCCATAAAAGGAAAACCCCGATCGCCGCCAGCGGCATGTTGTGCCCCATGATCGGCTTGATCGAACCGTTAACATACTTCCCGGCGCGCGGGCCCAGGACCAACACACACGCCAGCGCCGCCCAGCCGCCGACGGAGTGCACAAGTGTCGACCCCGCGAAGTCATGAAAGTTCATCGCATCAAGCCAACCCTTGCCCCAGCCCCAGGAACCCACGACCGGGTAAACGAACGCAACGTAGACCGCCGAAAAGATCAGGAAGCTGCTTAGCTTCACCCTTTCCGCGACGGCGCCGGAAACGATCGTAGCCGCCGTCGCCGCGAACATCCCCTGGAACAGGAAGTCAGTCCAATACGGGTACGACCCACCGGCATACTCGATAAGTCCCGCGCTTCCCTCAGGGCAGCTCAACCCCATACCCGCGAATCCGAACGCCTTCCCAATCTTCCATGCATCACCAGGATACATGAGACTGAAGCCGACCAGCGCGTAGGTCAATATCCCTATGGCCACGATCATCGTGTTCTTGAACAGGATGTTGACAGTGTTCTTCGCCCGCGTCAGCCCGGCCTCCAGCGTCGCGAATCCCAGGTGCATAATAAACACCAGGAACACCGACACCATCATCCACACGTTGTTCGCAGTGAAGAGCGCTTTCTCCGCCACCGACGGCTCCGCCGCCTCCGCGCCTGCCACAACCCCAACGCCCATAAACAGAAACACCCCCATTCCCAAAACCGCCATCAGCTTCCTCATCACAACTCCCCTTTCCGGGCTGCTGCCCAATTCCTCGTGGACGCCAATTGCACACACCATGCCAAACTGCCCCGTTACCTCAATCATCTTCATAATATATTGCCCTGCAACAACTTACTGAATGACAAAGCAAAACTTGACTTCTTGTTACCATAAGATGATACTACATTTTTGTTGCCACAAAGAGCCGACACGACAAACTTGTAGCAGAAAACGAACAAGGGGCAATCAATGAGCTCGACAGCCAAGGGCAAGTCCAGGCCGGATCCGGCGCGCAGTCATCTCGAGCTGGATGTTCTGTACAAGATATCGCAGGCCATGGCACATCAGCACGACGAGCCCGCGTTGCTGAACGAGGTCCTCGACATCCTGGAAACCGAGATCGGACTGTCGCGCGGGACCCTCTCGCTGCGCAGTCCCGACAGCGATCTCTTCATCATAGAAGCGTCCCGCGGTCTGAGCCGCACCGAGGTCCAACGGGGTCAATACCGCATGGGCGAAGGGATCACCGGGCGCGTCGCGAAGAGCGGCAAGCCCGCCCTCGTGCCGGACATCACGAAGGACCCCCACTTCCTTGACCGCACCAAATCGCGGGGCCGAACGGCCGTTGCCTTCCTCTGCGTGCCCATCGTCCACCGCAGACAGGTCATCGGGACCATGAGCATCGATCGTCAACCCGCCCCCGAGCCCGAACTCCGGCGCGACCTGGATTTTCTCCGATTGGTCGCCGACATCCTGGCCGAGGCCGTCGCCGGGATACGCGAACAGAAAGAGGAACGTGAAAGCCTGTCCGCCGAGAACCGTCGCCTCCGCCAGCAACTGGGGGACAGGTACCACCCGAGCAACATCATCGGCAACTGCGGCACCATGCGCCACATCTACGAACAGATCGCGCAGGTCGCCGGCAGCACGGCGACCGTACTGGTGCGGGGCGAGTCGGGTACCGGCAAGGAACTCGTGGCCCAGGCAATCCACTATACCAGCCCGCGCAAGAACAACAGCTTCGTGGCCGTCAACTGCGCCGCACTCCCCGAGAACCTCATCGAGAGCGAGCTCTTCGGCCACGAGAAGGGCGCCTTCACCGGGGCCGTCCAGCAGCGCCGCGGCCGGTTCGAGCAGGCGAACGGCGGTACGCTCTTTCTAGACGAGATCGGCGACATCTCCGCCGGCGTCCAGGTCCGCCTTCTCCGAGTGCTGCAGGAGAGAAAGTTCGAGCGAGTCGGCGCCGAGAAATCCATCGACGTCAACGTGCGAATCATAGCCGCCACCAGCATGGACCTGGAGAGTGAAATAGCCGACAGCAAGTTCCGCGAGGACCTCTACTATCGCCTGAACGTGTTCCCCATCCACCTGCCTTCCCTCAGGGAACGCAGGTCCGACATCCTTCTGTTGGCGGACAACTTCGTCCAGAAGTACAACGAAGTCTACGGGAAAAGCATCAAGCGCATATCGACCGCCGCGATCAACATGATGATGATGTATCACTGGCCCGGAAACGTGCGCGAGCTGGAAAACTGCATCGAGCGCGCCGTTCTTACCAGCACAGATGATGTCATACACGGCTACTCGCTTCCGCCGTCGCTGCAGACCAGCGACCAGACCGGTACCGCCATCCTGCCGCGCGAGGGCGCGAGCCTTAAACAGATGGTCGAGACCTACGAGCGGGAGATCATCATCGATGCCCTGAAGAAACACCGCGGCAACGCCGCCGCGGCCGCGCGCGAGCTCCAGACGACGCAGCGCATCATCAACTATCGCATCAAGAAGCTCGGCGTGGAGCCCCAGAACTATCGCGGCGCCTAGCCTCCTGGATCGTCACGAACCTTCCATAGTCCACCAGCCCGGCCAGGGAGCTTGATGAAAGCCGCACCCCCGACTCGGCCGCGCCGGCCACCGGGTTCAGACCTGCAGCGACCACCATCCCGCAGTAGCCCTCGGACACGGTGATGCCGTAAAGCGGCTGGCTCGGCTTGCCGATGGCCAGTATGCCGCCGAGACCGTGTTTCTTCGCCCTCTTCTCTATCCCTCGCACATCCCCCGCCGCGGCCGCGGGAACCTCACGAAAGCTCGCGCAGATCACACCCGACCCGCGCAACACCACGTCACGCACCCGCGTCATGTCCGCGCGCATGAAGACTTCAAGCGGATCCAGCGTCGATCCACGGTACTCGATCATGTTCAGGAAGCGCACGTTCTGCCGGCGCTGGATCTCGAGCAACCCGCCGAACCTCGATACGACGGGTATGCCGTGCTTCTGAAAGATGCCGTTGAGCGAAATGCTGCAGACCGTCCCTATCCCCACCATGCCTTCAGGCACCGTCACGGAACCCAGCGTCTCCCCTTCCCCGGCCACCACGATCTTCCGGCCCACCCCCAGCCCGCGATCGATCACCAGGTTCATCTCGTTCAACATCGTGACGTAGAGGGAAGGCTCCACGCACGATACGTTGGCGATTATTGTCCCCGTCCCCGACACCATGTCGAACGTCATGCGGTAGGCCAGCGTGTCTATCTTGGCGGCAACGATCCCCAGGTGCGCGGTAAGATCCGCCTTGGCCGCTTCCCCGGCACCCGCAGCAGTCAGCACGCGCCCCTGCCTTCGGCTTACCAGCCGCGTCAACCCCGCCTCATCGAGCTGAAGCAGGTAGTGCCTGATCGTCCTGGGCTGCAGCTCCAGGCCCATCGATACCACCGCCCCGGCTATCTGCGCGGCACCGCACGGCCGCCCCGCGTCGTTCAGCGCCCGCAGTATCGCCGCCCTCGCCCTGTCAGCCCGTATGGCCATCTGCTTCTTGCCCATGACCTCAGGCTAGAATGCCCGAGGTACTTCGCTCACACAGTACCGCAGCCATTCCCGGCTGCGTGTCCCCCCTGTTCCAATACTGCCACGTCTCAACAAGGCATCGCAAGTATATACGGCAAACTTGCCGTTTCTTTTGAGGGCGTATTTCGACTCCATCCCTTGACCCTGCACACACAACCTGTAATGTGTTGGCTTGTTGTTGCCGTCAGTACGGTGCTGACGGAATTGGGGACCCGTGCAAATTCAAGAGGATGGATGACATGGCTTATGTTGATGATGTGTTGAAGTCGGTGGAGCGGCGGAATCCGGGACAGCCTGAGTTCATGCAGACGGTGACGGAGGTGCTGGATTCGATCCGGCCCGTCGTCGAGCGCAACCCCGCCTACCAGGACGCGGCGATATTGGAGCGCATCACGGAACCGGAGCGCGTCGTCATGTTCCGCGTGCCCTGGATGGATGACGGCGGAAAGATCCAGGTCAACCGCGGCATGCGCGTGCAGTTCAACAGCGCGATCGGTCCATACAAGGGCGGCCTGCGTTTCCATCCAACCGTTTACCTTGGGATCATCAAGTTCCTCGGGTTCGAGCAAATATTCAAGAACGCCCTGACCACGTTGCCGATGGGCGGCGGCAAGGGCGGCACCGACTTCGATCCGAAGGGCAAGTCGGACAACGAGGTCATGCGCTTCTGCCAGAGCTTCATGACCGAGCTGCAGCGTCACATCGGACCCGACACCGACGTGCCCGCCGGCGACATCGGCGTAGGTGGCCGCGAGATAGGCTTCATGTACGGCCAGTATCGCCGCCTCCGCAATGAGGTGACCGGCGTCCTCACGGGCAAGGGCCTGAAGTGGGGCGGCAGCCTGGTCCGTACCGAGGCCACCGGCTACGGCCTCACCTACATCGTCGAGGAAATGCTGAAGGACATCGGCGAATCCGTGGAAGGCAAGACTGTTGCCATGTCCGGGTCCGGCAACGTTGCTACCTACGCGGTCGAGAAGATCCACCAGCTGGGCGGCAAGGTTGTAACGGTCAGCGACTCCAACGGCTGGATCCACGACGCGGACGGAATCAAGCTCGACTTCCTCAAGGAGCTTAAGGAAGTCAAGCGCGCACGCATCAAGGAATACGCCGAAGAAGTCAAGTCGGCCAAGTACGCGGAAGCCGGTTCGGGCGACAACGTCTGGACCGTTCCCTGCGACATCGCGATGCCGAACGCCACGCAGAACGAACTGAACGGCGACGACGCCAAGACCCTGATCAAGAACGGCGTGAAGGCGGTCGGCGAAGGCGCGAATATGCCCTGCACGCCGGAAGCAGTCGAGGCGTTCCTGGAGGCCAAGGTGCTCTTCTCGCCCGCCAAGGCGGCGAACGCCGGCGGCGTGGCCACCAGCGGCCTGGAGATGTGCCAGAACAGCATGCGCATGAGCTGGTCGTTCGAAGAGACCGACGCCAAGCTCAAGGGCATAATGCAGAGCATCCACACGCAGTGCAAGGAAGCGGCCGAGGAATACGGCTGCCCCGGCAACTTCGTCGCCGGCGCGAATATCGCCGGATTCATCAAGGTCGCCGACGCGATGGTCGCACAGGGCCTGGTGTAATACCAACGACGAGATCGCAGGGACGGTCCGGTTTTTGCGCCGGGCCGTCCCTTTTTCGTCTGGACACCGGGCCGCCGCTTTGCGAAACATAATCATATCTTCGCATACAACCGGAGTTCCATGATGCATCGCGTGTTGGCAAAGCGGCAGCTGTCGGATGAAGTCTACCAGTTCACCGTGGAAGCACCGCTTATCGCCGAGGAACGCAAGCCCGGCCAGTTCATCATCCTCCAGACAAGCGATGACGGCGAGCGCATTCCGCTGACCATCGCAGATGCGGACGACGGCGCCGGCACCATATCCCTGGTGTTCCAGACTGTCGGCAAGAGCACCCACCTGCTGGCCGCCCTCGATGAAGGTGCCGAAATCGCTCATCTGGTGGGCCCACTGGGCACCCCAACCCACATCGAGAACTTCGGTACCGTGATCTGTGTCGGCGGCGGGATCGGCGTAGCACCACTTCACCCCATCGCCCAGGGCATGAAGCAGGCCGGCAACCACGTCATCACCATCATCGGCGCCCGTTCAAAGGAGCTCCTGATTCTCGAGAACGAGATGAAGGCTATCGCCGACGAGCTTATCGTCTGCACGGACGACGGCTCCTACGGCCGCAACGCCCTCGTGACCGAGCCGTTGAAGGAGATATGCGAAAGGATCCCGAAACCGGACATGGCGGTTGCAATCGGGCCGCCGATCATGATGAAGTTCTGTGCCGAGACCACGCGCCCGTTCGAGATCAAGACTCTCGTGTCCCTCAACACCATAATGATCGACGGCACCGGCATGTGCGGCGGGTGCCGCGTGAGCGTGGGCGGAGAGACCAAGTTCGTGTGCGTGGACGGTCCGGAATTCGACGGGCACAAGGTGGATTTCGACTTGATGATGCGCCGGCTCGGAGCCTACAAACAGCACGAAGACAAAGCGCACGAAAAGTGTCACATGGACCTGGGAATCCAAGATGCACAACAGTAGGTGCCGCACTACATGCGGCACCACCCGACCGGGCCCCGCGTGTAACGCGGGATCTACTCGCGTGATCCGATAACGATGTGGCCGCTATGAGTGAGAAGACGCCGAAGGAAATGCTGGAGGAGTTGCTTCCACGCAAGGACGAGTTGAAGCCGAAGGAACGGATGGCGATCCCGTGCCAGGCGATGCCCTCGCAGGATCCCGTCGCACGCGGCAAGAACTTCAGCGAGGTCGCGCTCGGCTACACCCCGGAGCAGGCCCGGCTCGAGGCCATGCGCTGCCTGCAATGCAAGAAAGCGCCGTGTATCGAGGGCTGTCCCGTCAGCATCGACATACCCGGGTTCGTGAAGGCCATCGCCGACGGTGAATACGAGAAGTCCATAGAAATAATCAAGCGCACCAACGTTCTTCCTTCGATCTGCGGACGCGTCTGCCCCCAGGAGGTCCAGTGCCAGGCGCCCTGCACCCTGGGCAAGGCCCTGAAGGACACGGAGAAGGCGGTATCCATCGGCCGGCTCGAAAGGTTCGTCGCCGACCTGGAGCGCGAACGCGGGATCACGTCGCCGCCCGTCAAGCGGGAGACCGGCAAGAAAGTGGCCGTCGTGGGCAGCGGACCGGCCGGACTGGTCACCGCCGCGGACGTGCGCCGCGAGGGGCACTCCGTTACCATCTTCGAAGCGTTCCACAAGCCGGGTGGTGTGATGGTATACGGCATCCCCGAGTTCCGACTGCCGAAGGCCATCGTGCAGGCCGAGATAGACACCCTCGAGGCCATGGGCGTCGAGATCCGAACCGACTTCGTCGTGGGCCGCACACGCAGGCTGACGGACCTGCTCGCAAAGGACGGCTACGACGCCGCGTTCGTCGGGACCGGCGCGGGTCTCCCCAAGTTCATGTACATAGAGGGCGAGAACCTGATCGGTGTCTTCTCCGCCAACGAGTACCTGACGCGCACCAACCTGATGAAAGCCTACGACCCCGGCGCAGACACCCCCATCAAGCACTCCCGGAAGGTCGCCGTGCTGGGTGGCGGCAACGTTGCCATGGACTCGGCTCGCACCGCGCTCCGCCTCGGAGCCGAGGAGGTGCACCTGGTCTACCGCCGCACGGAGGTCGAAATGCCCGCGCGTATCGAGGAACGCCACCACGCAAAGGAGGAAGGCGTCGTTTTCCACGTGCTCGAAAACGCCAAGCGCATCCTGGGTGACGAGAACGACAACGTGACCGCCATGGAGTGCCTGCGCTACGAGCTGGGTGAACCGGACGATTCCGGCAGACGCCGGCCGATCGCCATTCCGGACAGCGAGTTTACCATGAAAGTGGACACGGTGATTGTCGCCATCGGCAACGATTCCAACCCGCTCATAAAGCAGACCACGCCGGAGATCGAGACAAACAAGTGGGGCAATATCATTGCCGACGAGAACGGCAAGACATCGATCGACCGCATCTACGCGGGCGGCGACATCGTGCTTGGAGCCGCCACGGTGATCCTGGCCATGGGCCAGGGTCGTATCGCCGCCGCCTCGATTAACAAGCTACTCGCGGCCGAATAGCCCTGCTCCCGCCAATCGGCCAGACCGGTCCGATCCGACAGACCCGTCGGATCGTCCCATGTCCTACTCTATATTCGCGTGATACTCCTGCAACGCGCGGATACCCGGCTCGCCCTTCCCGCACGCGGCAATCCCCTTAACAGCGGCAGCAGCAGCCGCGATCGTCGTGATATACGGAACCTTGTGCCTGATCGCCGTCTGCCGGATGTAGGCATCGTCCGCTTTGCTGGCCTTTCCGCGCGGAGTGTTTATCACAAGCTGGATCTCCCCATCCACTATCTGGTCCGACAGGTTCGGCCTCTGCTCGCGCATCTTGAAAACACGTTCAGACTCAATACCGTGTTTCGCCAGGAATTCCTGTGTCCCTACAGTGGCCTTCAGTTTAAAGCCCAGGTCGACCAGCCCCCTGGCTACGTCCACCGCCTTGTCCTTGTCCTTGTCGGCCACGGTAACCAGCGCGGTGCCATCCAGGGGCAACCGGGCCTGGGCCGCGTCCTGGGCCCTGAAGAAGGCCAGGCCGAACGAATCCGCCAGTCCGAGCACCTCGCCCGTCGAGCGCATCTCCGGCCCCAGCACAGGGTCCACCTCGGGGTAGAAGTAGAACGGAAAGACCGATTCCTTCACACCGTAGTGCGGGATGTCCTTGTGCTCGATGTTCATGTCCGCAAGCTTCTTGCCGAGCATGATCTGCGTGGCGATGCGCGCCATCGAGAGGCCGCAGACCTTGCTGACCAACGGCACCGTCCGGCTGGCACGCGGATTTGCCTCCAGCACGTATACCTTGTCGTCGCATATAGCGTACTGCATGTTCATCAGTCCCACGACGTTCAGCTCGATCGCGATCTTCCGCGTGTACTCCTGGATCGTCTCGATGTGTTCCTGCGAGATCGTCGTCGGCGGAATGACACACGCCGAGTCCCCGGAGTGCACGCCCGCCAGCTCGATGTGCTCCATGACCGCCGGCACGAACGCGTCTGTTCCGTCCGCGATTGCGTCGGCCTCCGCCTCGGTGGCGTTGTCCAGGAAGCGGTCGATGAGGATCGGGCGCTCCGGCGACACTTCGTCAACGGCCGCCTTAACGTAGTGCTTGAGCATCTCCTCGTCGTGCACCACCTCCATGCCACGGCCGCCGAGCACGAACGAGGGCCGCACCATCAGCGGGTACCCGATACGGCCGGCTATCTCGATCGCCTCCTCCATCGTGCTCGCCATGCCGGATTCCGCCATCGGGATGCCCAGCTTGTCCATCATCTGCCGGAACCTGTCGCGATCCTCCGCCAAATCGATGGTTTCGGGTGATGTACCGATGACTTTGACGCCGGCGGCCTGCAGCTCGCCGGCTATGTTCAGCGGAGTCTGCCCGCCAAACTGGCAGATGATCCCGTCCGGCTTCTCCTTCTCGTAGATGCTCAGCACGTCCTCAACGGTGAGCGGCTCGAAGTAGAGCTTGTTCGACGTATCGTAGTCCGTCGAAACCGTTTCGGGGTTGCAGTTGACCATCACCGATTCCACGCCTTCGTCGCGCAAAGCGAATGCGGCATGCACGCAGCAGTAGTCGAACTCGATCCCCTGGCCAATCCTGTTCGGACCGCCGCCAAGGATCATGATTTTCTTCTCCGGCGTGGAGACCGTAGTCACGTCCTCGGCGTTGTACGTCGAGTAGTAGTAGGCCGCGTCCTCGACGCCGCTCACCGGGACCGGGTGCCACCCTTCCACAACTCCGAGCTTCTTGCGCCGTTCGCGGATGTCGCTCTCGGGTATATCGAGCAGCTTCGCCAGGTACTTGTCGGCAAACCCGTCTTTCTTAGCCTCCACCAGGAATTCGTCGGGCAGCGAGCCGCCCTTGCACTGGAGGATTCTCTCCTCCAGTTCCACCAGCTCCTGCATCTGTTCGATGAACCAGTGCTTGATATGGGTGGTCTCGAACATCCGCTGCGTGTCACACCCCTTGCGCAGCGCCTCGTACATTATGAACTGCCGTTCGCTCGACGGCTCGGCCAGCAACGCCATCAGATCCTCGAGCGACTTTTCGTTATAGTCCTTCGCGAAACCGAGGCCGTGTCGACCATCCTCCCTTGAACGGATAGATTTCTGGAAGGCTTCCTTGTAGTTCTTCCCGATACTCATCACTTCGCCGACGGCCTTCATCTGCGTTCCCAGCTTGTCCTCCAGGCCTTCAAACTTCTCGAATGCCCAGCGCGAGAACTTCACGACAACATAGTCGCCCGACGGCGTATACTTCTCCAGGGTCCCGTCACGCCAGTAAGGAATCTCGTCCATCGTTAGTCCGCCGGCGAGCAGGGACGAGACCATGGCAATCGGAAATCCCGTCGCCTTCGACGCCAGTGCCGACGAACGCGAGGTCCGCGGGTTGATTTCAATGACGACCACGCGCCCGGTCTCGGGGTCATGCGCGAACTGGACATTCGTCCCGCCGATCACTTCGATAGCTTCCACAATGTCGTACGAGTACTTCTGAAGACGCTGCTGCAGCTCCTCGCTGATAGTGAGCATCGGCGCCGTGCAGTAGCTGTCGCCGGTATGAACACCCATCGCGTCGACGTTCTCGATGAAGCAGACCGTTATCATCTGGTTCTTCGCGTCGCGAACCACCTCAAGCTCCAGTTCTTCCCAGCCAAGCACCGACTCCTCGACCAGAATCTGATGCACGAGGCTTGCACTCAGGCCGCGCGCCACGAGCGCCTTGAATTCTTCCATGTTGTAGGCAAACCCGCCGCCGGTGCCGCCCATCGTGTAGGCGGGCCGGATCACGCACGGCAGCCCGATATCCTTCAGTATTTCCTCGGCCTCCTCGTGGTTGTTGGCAATGCCGCTGCGGGCCATCTCGATGCCCAGCTTGTCCATCGTGTCCTTGAACGCCTGGCGGTCTTCCCCGCGCTTGATGGCATCCACTTGCACGCCAATCACCTTCACGCCGTGCTTCTCCAGCACTCCGGCGCGCGCCAGCTCGGAGCTCAGGTTCAGGCCGGACTGCCCGCCCAGGTTCGGCAGAAGCGCATCGGGCTTCTCCTTCTCGATGATTTTCGTCATGGACTCAAGCGTCAACGGCTCGATGTAGGTGACATCCGCCATGCCCGGGTCCGTCATGATCGTCGCCGGGTTGGAGTTGGCCAGCACTATCTTGTAGCCAAGGCTCCGCAGCGCCTTGCAGGCCTGCGTCCCCGAGTAGTCAAACTCGCAGGCCTGCCCGATCACGATCGGGCCCGATCCGATAATCATCACCTTGTCGATTCCATCAATCTTCGGCATCCCGTGGCTCCTTGGCTGTCTGTTCGTTAACCTGAGACTCCTTACTCTCCTCAATATCAACCACCAGACTTCGGATTCTGGACTACGTCACAAACAAATTCTTGCTCCCGAAATTGGGATCGCTGGTGAGGTTCACACCCAGCTTCCGCAGCCCTGCCTCGTCGCCCGGCGTCGGCATGTGGCTGGTATGCACCTCGCAGCCTTTGAGCTTCTTCAGCTTCTCCATCGCCAGCTGGGCCGACGGATTCGATGCCGCGCTCACGCTCAGCGCAATCAGCATCTCCTCTACGTCCAGGCTCAACTGTTTGCCTTGCAGCACATCCGACTTCAGCTTCGTGACCGACTCGATGACACTCGGAGAGATGAGATGTATCGTGTCGGGAATGTCCGCCAGCTTCTTGATCGCGTTCAGGATCAGGCTTGCGGACGCGTGCATCAACGGAGAGTTCTTGCCCGTAACAACGGTGTCGTCCCCAAGCAGAACCGCGGCCCCGCAGAAGATCCCGTCCTTCCCTTTCCCATTCGATTCGGCCGCGCGCGCCGCTGCGCGCGCGGGCCCCACCACATCCCTGTCGCCGGGACCGACCCCCAGCTCCTTCATCAAGAGCTCGGCCCTTTCCACTGTCTCCTTCGTTGCCAGACCCATCGCATATTCGCAGCTGTACCGCAGGTAGCGCCTTATCACTTCCTGCGTGGCGGCACGGCGCACTACGTTGTCGTCCACTATCGCGAAGCCCGCCCGGTTGACGCCCATGTCGGTGGGCGACTGGTACGGCGATTCCGATTCCAGTATCCGCTCGAGAATCCGTTTGAGAACCGGAAAAACCTCTACATCGCGGTTGTAGTTGATGGCGGTCTCGCCGTGCGCCGCCAGGTGCCAGTGATCCACCTCGTTGTAGTCGCCCAAGTCGGCGGTAGCGGCCTCGTAGGCAATGTTTACGGGGTGTTTCAGGGGGATATTCCAGATTGGGAAGGTCTCGAACTTGGCGTATCCCACGTCAACACCACGCTTGTGCTCGTGGTAGAGCTGCGAAAGACACGTGCCGAGCTTCCCGCTGCACGGTCCCGGGGCGGTCACCACCACAACCGGCTTCTCGGTCTCTATGTAGGCGTTCGCGCCGTAGCCCTCGTCACTCACTATGACGTCCACGTTCGTGGGATAGCCTTTCGTCGCACGGTGCGCGTACACCCGCACCCCGCGCCGATCGAGCTTGGTCATGAACTGTTCGGCCGACGGCTGCCCATCGAACCTGGTGACCACCACCGAATGCACTTCCAGGTCCCAGTCCCTGAGATCGTCGATCAGCTTCATCGCACCAGCGTCGTAGGTGATACCAAAGTCGGCACGGATCTTCTTCCTCTCGATGTCGCCGGCGTAGATGCAGAGCACGATCTCGGCCTTGTCCTTCAGGCGCTGCAGCAGACGCATCTTAACGTTCGGATCGAAGCCGGGCAGGATCCGCGAAGCGTGATAGTCGAAAACGAGCTTGCCGCCGAACTCGAGGTACAACTTGTTGCCGAATTGCTCGGCCCGTTCGAGGATGTAGGAGGACTGTTCGGTCAGGTACTTCTCGTTGTCAAACCCGATCCCAAGTGCCATAGAGGAACTCCCCAGAGTGATTGCCCTTTATGCGAGGCTAGGAACACTTGGGCTGCCACCCTACAAACTCGTGAGACGGTCTGCAACAAAAATGTGAAGGAAGAGAGGGATAGCAGGGAGTGGCAGGGAAGAGCAAGGAACAGCAGGGGGAGTGGGACACCAGATTGCTCTCCCTCCGCACCCACGATGAGCGACGGAACGGGTGCTGCTGCAACGACCTGGAATTTCGGCTCTGGCCGAAATTCTCCAGCCGAGCAGCAGCACCCGCGCCGGAGCGACTACACTGCTTCCATTGTAACCGGCGGCTTCCTGGTGATGTTGTACGTAACACTCACTACGCCCGGTACTTCGGACGTCATCCGGTCCGCGATCTTCTCGAGGATGTCCCAGGGGACCCTTACCGGCGTGGCCGTAACGGCGTCCTTCGTGTCCCAGCTCCTCACCTCGATCTGGAGGCCGAAATCGCGGCCCCCGTCGCGTATGCCGGTAACCCGGTCTTCGTGCAGGATGGCCATGCACTGGAAGCAATCCACCGGCTTCAACTCCTCTTCGACGATTACGGTGGCCTTGCGGACCAGGTCTATCCGCTCCGGCGTTGCCTCGCCTATGACGCGGGCCGTGAGCGCCGGACCGGGGAACGGCGGACGCTCAGATATGGAGTCGGGCAGACCCAGCGCCTTCGCAATCACCCTAACACCTGGCTTTCTAAGGCGAATAACGGGCTCCACGACCTTGTAGCCGTAGGCTTCCTCCGTATCTATGCCCATCTGTTCGAGAACGTTGTGTTGCGCCTTGATTCCGGCCAGCGTTTCGTCCACGTCGGTCAGAATCGTTCCCTGCAGAAGCACCTTTGCGCCGCTTTCCTTCACCAGCCGCGCAAATACATCTTTGTAGAACGTCTGCGTGATACCGATCTTGCGCTTCTCTTCCGGGTCGGTGACCCCCTTGAGCGCCGCGAAGAACTCCTTCCGCGAGTCCACGAGCTCGACCTTGACCCCCAGCTCAGCGAAAGTGTCCACGACAAACTGCGGCTCCCCCTCGCGCATCAAACCATGATCCACGAAGTAGGTTTTCAGACGATCTCCCAGCGCCTTGTGGCCGAGCAGCGTCACCGCCGATGAGTCAACTCCACCGGACAGCGCGTTCACCGCAAGCCCATCTCCCACCGCTTCCTTGATTGCCTCCACCTGCTCCGCTATGAAAGCCTCCGCATCCAGATCCTCAACCTTGATCTCCTCAATCGCCATGCCGCTCCTCCTTGTTATGAAACGCGCCCGAGAACGCTATCCGTGCTTGCTTAGTCCTCCGGAATCTGCCAGATTCGTCGCTTACGGTACAGAACAATATGACAGTTTTGTTCGCGTCATCCGGACAAGCCTGTCGTGTCTGCACACCCTTCAATATCACTAACCGGGAGACGGCGGCAATGGGCGGATTCTTTGGAGTGGCATCGAAGTCGAACTGCATCGACGACCTGTTCTACGGCACGGACTATCACTCACATCTGGGTACCCAGAGAGGGGGCCTCGCTCTAAAGCATAAGAAGGGCTTCACCCGCTTCATCCACGATATACGAAACGCCCAGTTCCGGTCCAAGTTCGAGGACGATGTCGTTACGCTCCGGGAGCTCGCGGGCAACATCGGCGTTGGAGTGATCAGCGACTACGAGGATCAGCCGCTCCTGATCGGGTCGCACCTCGGCAACTACGCGATCGTCACCGTAGGCGTTATCAAGAACGCCGACGCGCTCGCAAAGGAGGCGTTCGACAGAAAAGCGGCGCATTTCTCCGAACTTGGCGGCGGCTACATCAACCCCACGGAGCTTGTCGCAACGCTGATCAACAAGGAGGACTCCTTCACCGCCGGCATCGAATCGGCCCAGACCCGCATCGAGGGGTCCTGCTCCATCCTGCTCCTGACGGACGACGGCATCTACGCCGCACGCGACAGGCTCGGTCGCACGCCCATCGCCATAGGCGCGAAAGACGAGGCATTGTGCGCTACCTCTGAAACCTGCTCACTCCCTAACCTCGACTACACGATCGACAAGCACCTCGGTCCCGGCGAAATCGTGCTCGTCACGCAGGACGGCGTTGAGCAGAAGAAGGCGCCCGGCGACGAGATGCAGATCTGCTCCTTTCTGTGGGTCTACTATGGCTACCCGGCCACGTCCTACGAGGGAATCAACACCGAGGCAGTACGCTACAAATGCGGCGCGGCTCTTGCGCGGAAGGACAAGTCCGCAGTTGACATGGCCGCCGGTATCCCCGACTCCGGCACCGCCCACGCGATCGGCTACGCCATCGAGAAGGGCGTTCCCTACATTCGCCCGTTCGTAAAGTACACGCCCACCTGGCCGCGCAGCTTCATGCCGCAGGACCAGACCACCAGGGACCTGGTTGCGAAGATGAAGCTCATCCCGATCAAGGAATTAATAGAGGGAAAGTCCGTCGCGTTCTGCGAGGACTCGATCGTTCGCGGCACGCAGCTCCAGGACATTGTGCAGCGAGTCTTCGATTACGGCGCGAAACAGGTACACATGCGCCCGGCATGCCCTCCCCTCGTCTACGGCTGCAAGTTCCTCAACTTCTCGCGATCCAGGTCGGTGCTCGATCTCGCGACCCGCAAGGCGATACGCGAGATAGAGGGTGACGAGAATACCAAGACACCCGAGGAGTACGCGGACCCGGACTCCCAGAAGTACGCGGACATGATCGAGAAGATCCGCAGCCGCCTCAAGCTCACGACGCTGCAGTACCAGCGGCTCGACGACCTCGTCGATGCCATCGGCCTGCCAAAGAACAAGCTCTGCACCTACTGCTGGGACGGCTGCGAGGGGTGTAAATAGGCCGGTCCTTACATCATAAACATCATTTCCGCGTAAGACGGGAGAGGCCAGACATCCGCAGGCAACAGCGCCTCCAGCCTGTCGGCAGCCTCCCGCAGGCTTTGCATCGTTGACAACATGTCCGCGGGAGCTCCTCCATCGAGGAGCGCCTCAAGCGACTTGACGTTCCTCAACAGCTTCTCCGTCTCGGTGTTGACCTCCAGCAGCAGCGACCTGGCCTCGAATGATTCGCTATCCTCGATGTCCTCCAAAGCGGCAACCGTATCGGCAAGCTCCTTCTGATACTCGATAGCGGCAGGGCATATCATGGTCCGTGCCATCGTAACGGCACAGCCGGCCTCGATGGTGACCATCCCCTCGTAGGCCTCGCTGTAGATGTCGTACCGAGCCTTCAGTTCTCGTTCGCTGAGCACCTTGTGCTTCTCGAACAATGCCACGGCCTTGTCGTCCACCAGCGCCTGCAACGCGTCGGGGGTGGTCGCCAGGTTCGGCAGGCCCCGTTCCGCCGCCGCCTGACGCCATTCCGCGGTGTAGTTGTCGCCGTTGAACAGGATGCGCTTGTGCTTCTTCACGATCTCCCGCAATACGCTCTGCAGCGCGTCGTTCAGCTCCGCCCCGTCCGCCATGGCGGACTCCAGCGCCGTGCAGGTCTCGTCAACGGCATCTGCCACAATCGTGTTCAGGATCACGTTGGCTCCGGCACAGCTCTGGCTCGCGCCGACAGCACGGAACTCGAACTTGTTGCCCGTAAAAGCGAACGGCGAAGTCCGATTCCTGTCCGTCGCGTCCCGCGGCAGTGACGGCAACGCGGAAACGCCTATCTCGATCGTGCCACCATCCTTCGAACTCGCAGCCCCTCCCTTCTCTATCTGCCCGATGATGTCGGTGAGCTGTTCGCCCAGGAATACCGAGATAACCGCCGGCGGCGCCTCGTTCGCTCCGAGCCTGTGATCGTTACCGGCGGATGCGACTGCTGCGCGCAGCAGGTCGGCATGGGTGTCAACCGCCTTCACCACCGCGCATATGATCGTCAGGAACTTCGCGTCCTCGTGCGGGTCACCGCTCGGCTTCATCCAATTCTTGCCGTCGGGCCCGACAACGTTCCAGTTGTTGTGCTTGCCCGATCCGTTCACTCCGGCGAACGGTTTCTCGTGGAGAAGACACGCGAAACGGTGGCGTTCGGCCACCTCGTGAAGCGTGTCCATCACGATCATGTTGTGGTCAACGGCCAGGTTGAGCTCCTCGTAGACCGGCGCCACCTCGAATTGCGACGGGCACACCTCGTTGTGCCGCGTTTTGGACGGCACGCCCAGCCGCCACAGCTCCAGGTCGAGCTCCTGCATGAATGCCATTACCCGCGGCCTGATCGAGCCGAAGTAGTGGTCGTCCATCTGCTGGTGCTTCGCGGGCGCCCGGCCAAAAAGCGTCCTGCCGGTCTGTATCAGGTCGAGCCGCCGGTCATAGTAGGACTTGTCGATCAGGAAATACTCCTGTTCCGCCCCGAGCGCGGCGAATGAACGCGCGTCGCTCTCTATCCCGAACAGCCTGCCCAGCCGCTGGAACTGCCTGGACAGCGCCGCCATGGAACGCAGCAGCGGGGTCTTCTTGTCCAGCGCCTCGCCGTTGTACCCGCAGAACACACTGGGAATGCACAGCGTCGCACCGTTATTCCCGCGCTTCATGAATGCCGGGCTGGTCGGATCCCAGGCGGTGTAACCGCGCGCCTCGAAAGTCGCGCGCAGGCCTCCCGACGGGAAGCTGGAAGCGTCCGGCTCGCCCTGGACAAGCTCCCTGGCTGAGAACTGGCAGATCGCACCCCCTTCCCTGTCCGGCGAAAGGAAGGAATCGTGTTTCTCCGCAGTCGCCTCCGTCAATGGCTGGAACCAGTGTGTGAAATGCGTCGCGCCGCGTTCCACGGCCCATGTTTTCATCGCGTCGGCCACCTCGTCGGCAATGCCGTAGTCCAGCGCGCTGCCCTCGCAAATGGTTGCGCTCAGCGACTTGTGCGCCTGTTCCGAGAGGTAGTCGCGCATGGTTCGGATGCTGAAAACGCTCTCGCCGAAGATATCCGTAATACTCTGCCCGCCAGGTCCAGTAGCCATGTTCGTACCCCCTTCCCGGTAGCCGTCTTCAATAGGCCGGAAATCTAGCAAACAGATCAGGTCTTGTGAAGGACGGACGGTGGCCACAACCAGGAAACCCCGGCCGCTTTGTGCTTTTATCGGGGCGGCGTATGCAGTAGCATCTTGTGCCAATGGAAGAGAAGATCAAGAGCGAAACGGCCTTTGACGGACTGGCGCTCAGTCGCGGTATCGCCTTCGGCAAGGTCTGCCTGCTCAACGAAAACCGGCAGAGCAACCTGCCGATGTACAGGGTGGATGGCGAGGGAGTCGAGCGCGAGATAGGGCGCCTGGACCGTGCCGTCAAGATCGCCGGCGAGCGACTGGAGGCGCTCCGCGACAAGGTCGAGAAGCAAATAGGCGTTCCCGAGTCCGAGATATTCGTCGCCCAGAGAATGATCCTCGAGGACCCCACCCTCTCGACCGAGATCGCCGAGCGGATCCGTACCGAGTTCACAAATGCCGAGTCCGCCGTATCCTTCGTTCTGGACTCGTACGAGGCCAGGATCGCGGCGCTCGACGACGAGTATATCAGTGCGCGCGCCACGGATTTCGGCGAGATAAAGCGACGCCTGCTGGATGTCATGGGCAACATGCAGCTGTCGCTGCAGTGCGACAAGACGCACTGCGCCGGGCCCGACGGACGCGTGATAGTCGCCCAGGAGCTGACTCCCAGCCTCACGGTTGACCTGGACCCGGACCGCACCATCGCATTTGTGACCGAACACGGCGGCGTCAACTCCCATGCCGCTATCCTCGCCCGTGCCATGGGCATTCCCGCGGTGAGCGGGATTCCCGACATCAGGGACCACGTCGGATGCGGCGCCGAGATCCTCGTGAACGGCACGTCCGGGGAGGTGATCCTCTGGCCCGCCCCCCAGACGGTTGCCGGGGCCCTCGCAACCGCCGCGCCCAAGGAAGAAGTCCCCGAGCGGGTGGACCCGGTTGACGGCTTCAAGGTAATGGCCAATATCAGCTGGGCGTCGGAGATCGACGAAAGCCTCGACATGGGTGCCGAGGGTATCGGGCTCTATCGTACCGAGTTTGAGATAGTCGCCGCCGAACGCTTCCTGTCGGAGGAAGAGTTGTACGAACGTTACGTCTCCGTCGGCCGGGCCATGGCGGGAACCGTGGTCATATTCCGACTCTTTGACATCGGCAGCGACAAGTCGCTGCCTTTCATGGGTATACCTGAGGAGGAGAACCCGTCGCTCGGCTGGCGCGGCGCCCGCCTGCTGCTCGGCCGGCGCGACGTACTGAAAACCCAGTCGCGCGCGCTGGCCCGGACCTCGATTGGCGGCCGCGTCCATGTGATGTACCCCATGATAGTGGATGTGGACCAGTTCCTCGAGATAAAGGGCATTTTCATGGATGCCGTGAAAGACATCGAATGCGGCGTCATAAAACACGGAATAATGTTCGAGGTCCCCTCCGCCTGCCTGCAGGCCCGCGACCTTTTCGAGGTCGTGGACTTCGCCAGCATCGGGACCAACGATCTTACCCAGTACCTCTTTGCCGTCGACCGCGACAACGACCTCGTAGCCTACGACTACAACCCGGACCGCCCTGTGTTCTGGCAGCTCATCAGGAACATGGCCGACGCCGCACGGGAGGCGAACAAGCCGCTCTCCGTCTGCGGCGAGCTCGCCGGCTACGAGCGCTTCATACCAAAGCTTGTGGAAGCAGGCATCCGCAGCGTGAGCGTGAGTCCCAGGCGCATCGCCGAGACCCGCCTCGCGGCCGCGCGCGCCCTCGAGGCTATCAAGTGAAAGGGAACGAATGACACGGTATACCACAACTCGCCTCGCGGCCCTGGCCGCGGTTCTGTTGCTCTCCTCGGGATGCATTTACTCCAGGGTGCGGATCCCGCTCGATGACAACTTCGACAACACCGAGCTCGGCACGAAGGAAGGCAAGTCGACCTGCCGCTCCGTGCTGTACCTCTTCGCCTGGGGCGATGCCGGTACCCGTGCCGCGGCCGAAGACGGAGACATCAAGGTCATCAAGCACGCCGACAGAGAAACAATGATAATCCTCTTCGGCCTCTATTCCCAGATGTCCACCATCGTTCACGGTGATTAGGCCGCGATCGCCAGACTATCCGCGCTTCATGGGACAAGGAGATACGAGTGTACGACTACCTGTACGAGTGTGGCGCGGGAGGGATACGTGACGGGATTTCCCATGCTCGTACACGCAAATCTCTTCTGTACCTGTTGCACGGAATCCGCTCACTGACCACCATTGCAGTCTCTGTCACGATTCTTATCTTCCTCTGCGGCTGCACCAACCTGATACGCGGCAGACTGTATACCCATACCGTCCAGCCCTATTCAACGGACTTCAAGGACACGCCCGTCGGAACGAAAAAGTGCGTTCTCACTTCGCACAGGATACAGGAGCCGGCAAGCCGCGCCGGTCTCTCGGCCGAGTGGGACACCAGGACGATCAGACAAGCCGCACAGGCCGCCGGCATAAAGCAGATGCACTATGCGGACCTGAGCACGTGGAGCATCTTCTGGAGCGTGTACAGGCGCCGCGCCCTCACCATCTACGGAGACTGACATGGACAGAGTGCTTTCTGTCGAGTGGATTGCGGAACAGGAAGGCAAGCTGGTACCCGGGCATGTTCGCATACTTGACCAGACAAAGCTCCCCTCCGATATCACCTACATCAACACCACTGATATCGACATGGTCTGGGATGCGATCAAGACGCTGCAGGTCCGCGGAGCCCCCGCTATCGGCGTGGCCGCAGCCATGGGGCTCGCAGCCGCGGCACAGAACGTGCCCGCGAATGCCGATCTCCTGGCGGAAATATCACGCCTGGCTGACCGCCTTGCCACCTCCCGGCCCACCGCGGTGAATCTCTTTTGGGCGCTCGACCGCATGAAGCGCGTGGCGGGCGAGCATTCCTCGCTGACCCGCGTGGAACTGATCGAGAGGCTCGCGACCGAGGCGGTGGCCATACGCGACGAAGACGCCGGGATGTGCCGCTCGATAGGCGTACACGGCGCCCAGCTTCTCAACGACGGCGACACGATCCTTACCCACTGCAATGCCGGTGCGCTTGCCACCTCGGAATACGGCACGGCACTCGCCCCCGTCTACGCCGCACTGGAGCAGGGCAAGAAGATCAGCGTCTACGCCGACGAAACCAGGCCGCTCCTCCAAGGGGCTCGACTCACCACTTGGGAGCTCATGAAGTCCGGCGTGGACGTCACTCTCATATGCGATAACATGGCCGCACAGGTGATGAAAGAGGGCAGGATCGACGCGGTTCTCGTGGGCGCCGACCGTATTGCCGCAAACGGTGATGCCGCAAACAAGATCGGCACCTACGGAGTGGCGTTGCTAGCCAGGGCGCACGACATACCGTTCTACGTTCTCGCGCCCACTTCCACCATCGACCCCGCTGCGCCGGACGGAAATGCCATACCGATAGAGGAACGCGCCCGCGACGAGATCACCATGGGGTTCGGCAAGCTCACCGCGCCCGCGGACACGAAGGTCTACTCACCGGCATTCGACGTAACACCAGCCAGGCTGATAGCGGGCATCATCTGCGAGAAAGGAATAGCGCGCCCCGACTACATCGAGTCTCTCGCCGCTTTTCTCTCCGGCTGAACACGATCGGCCTAGCGATGCCCCCCGCCGCCCCAGCGCTGCCAGGCCTGTCCGTTCACGGTCGCCAACTTCCGCATCGTCCGAAGAACCGTCTCGTCAGGGCTGTCCGCCCAGAGATGCACGATTTCCGATCGTGCCAGCGGCCGGATGTCCCGGGTGCGAATCCTCCGGCAGTCCAGCCAGGTAATCGGCGTGTTGGCGAGCGGCGAGAGGTCCGCCACGCGCGTGCTGTTGATGTTCAGGTAGTTGAGGTGCCGGCGCGATATGGTGGTCAAATCGCTCACGCCGGTGTGCGACACATCGAGGTGGACCAGCGGCGCACCCACCAGCGGTGTCAGGTCGTCTATCTGGCAGCCGCTGAGCTGGACATGCTTCAGCGCGATGTTCGCCAAGGGGGAAAAATCGTTCACCGTCGCCCCGGAAAGCACCAAGCGCTCCAAGGGCATGCCGCTCAGAACACTGATGTCCTTGACTCCCGTATCCCGCAGGTCCAGCACTTTCAGCTTCATGCCCGCCAGGATCGACGCGTCCCTGAACTGCGTGTGGGCCGCGTGGAACGCCGTCAGGCTCATTCCCCTCAGTCCCGTGTAGTTGTGCGTCTTTGTGCGTGAAAGATTGAGATGCTTGAGCGGCATGCCCTTTATCCACATCAGGTCCCGCACGCTGCACCCGCTGATGTCGAGCCACGCCAGCTGCATGCCTGCCAGCGGGCGGAGGTCCGTCACGCGCGATTCGCTGCAGTTGAGTTGCTCGAGCTTCAGGCCCCTCAGCGGTGAGAGGTCCCTGATCCGCGTCCTCGATATATCCAGTTTCTTGAGAGGCATTCGCCGGACAGCGGATATGTCGCTCACCGGGCAACCGCGGACCCGGAGCTCCTCCAGCAGGAGACCCTTCACGGAGTTGATGCTGGACAGCGGGGCAAAGGTGACGCTGAGCGACTCCAACGGCAGCTTGGCAAGCGGCGACAGATCGACAAGCCTGCATGCCGGCTCTCTGCGCGAGCCCACCGATACCTTGCGTAGGGCCGTGAGCTGCTCAAGGGGAGAAATGTTCCTGACACCCGGGGACAGCATCTCGGCGGTATGCACGGTGCCGTCTGTTTCAATCAGCTTTATCTCCTCGGCCTGCAGCTCGGGGTTGAAGTCAAGCAGCCTGCCCAGCACAGCCGCCTTAGGCGCCGCGGGTCCAACCGGCTTGGGCCTGACCACGGGGACATCCGCTTCCGCTTCCGGAGCCGGCGCCTCTTCCTCCAGCGGAACCACGGCCGGTGCCATCAACGCCTCGGCACGCTCCTTCTCAATGGCGGCAACCCTCGCAACCAGCCTGGCGGACAGGACGGGGTTGACCTTCTCGAAGTACTGCCGCGCGCGCGGGTAGACTCGTGACTTCAGGGCCATCAGCCCCTTCACGAGCGCCACTCCCGGATCGGTATCCGCCCCCATTCGGTGAAAACGTTCGCCGACAGACAGGTCTTCCACGGTAAAAGTCGTCTTAACATTGGCCCTGCCGATGCGGCGCGTGGCGGACACGCTGTCGTCCCTCACACCCACGATGGTCACCACCTGCTTCTTGTTGCTGGCCAGGTGAACGATGATTTCCTTGCCCTGGTGTGCCTTGAACGAGTTCATTATCCGAACGTTCACGCCGGCCGCTGCATCGAGAATCCCTTTCACGGTCAGAATTTCCTGTTCCTTGCCGGCCAGGGCTGGATCCTGCTTCGCGCCCATCACGACCATCTGGGCCTCCGGGAGACCCTCGTCGGTCAGCTTCAGGACCACTTCCTCGTAGAACTTCTCGAGCCTCTCGTTCCCGAGCTCTTCGACGCGCCGCTCCTCTTCGTCGATCTTCTTCTGGGCGCGGCTGTATTTCAGTGCCATGGCCATGCGCTGCATGCGGGTCGCCTGAGCCAGCCTGCCGTTGTATTTCTCGTATATATCGGCAGCCTCGCGGTACTTCCTGCGCTCCACCAGGTATTCCGCTTTCGTCGCAAGGAACGCCATAACGCTCTTCGCCGCCTCATCCCTCGCCAGGGAGAGCGACCTGATCTCAGATTCCGCCGCCGAAGCGTACCTCGTGCCCCTGTACCTCATCACGACCCGCTGGAAACCCCTGATCGCCTCCTCGAAGTCGTTGGGGTGGTCGGCCACCCATTTCTTTGCACGCTCGAAGGCTTCCCCCGCCTGCTTCTCGTGCGAACTCACAGCGTCCTCACGGGGTATGGTCGCGCGTGGCCCGGGCGGCGGCTTACGGTACACCACGGCCGGCGGCGGCGGTTCCGGCCTCGAGCTGGTCACCGCCAGGATGATGCCGACTATCACCATCACGCCCGCAACAATCGCGGCTATTGCCGGTGCGGGGAGGCCTGAGGATTTCTTCGGCTGCTGGTCGGCTTTCTCCTTGTCCTTGTCCCTGCCGCCGGCCGTGGTGCCGACACCGCGGCGCCGCATCGTCCCGCTGCGCGACTTGCCGCGCTCCACGGTACTGGCTCCCGCAGGCGGGCGTCCCGACACCGGCAGCTTCTTCTTGACTTTCTCGATGTCCGTCTTGACCGCGACCCAGTCCTTGTAGCGGTTCTCCCGATCCTTCACCAGCAGCTTCTCGACGAACCAGCACACGGACTGAGAGAGATTCGGATTGACATCGAGCGGATCGGGGACCGTTCCGGACACCTGGCCCTCCATGATCTCGTCGTCCATCATGCCATCGAAGAGCATCTGGCCGGTCAACAGGTGATAGAGCATCGCGCCCAGCGAATAGATGTCGGCCCCGCAATCCAGGTCCTGCCGTCCCATGGCCTGTTCGGGAGACAGGTAGGCCGGAGTGCCGAGGACCTCGTCGCTCACGGTTTCGCTCGCCATCTGGCTGATCGTCCGGGCCAAGCCCAGGTCGGCGATCTTCACGGCGCCGTCGGAATCGATGATGATGTTGTCCGGCTTGATATCGCAGTGGATTATGTGTTCCCGCTCCCAGGCATACTCCAGTGCGTCGGCCACGCACTGGGCCACCAGCAGCGCGTCCTGCTCGGGGAGCTTGCCTTTACGGCGCACCCAGTCCCCAACCGTGTAGCCCGCCACGTACTCCATGACGAAGTAGTAGGTCCCCTTCTCCACGTTCGCGTCGTAGACCTGGATAATTCCGGGGTGCTTGAGCTTGGCCGCGGCCTGCGCCTCGGTCTGGAAGCGTTTTATGTCCTCCGGGTCGCTGGCGAGCCGGGAAGACAGTATCTTTATGGCCACGATCCGGTCGAGCGATACCTGGCGCGCCTTCCACACGCTGGCCATGCCACCCGCGCCAAGCTTCTCGATCATTTCGAATCCCGGTATTTCCATGCCGGCTATCTCTCTCTCCCGTCGCCGTTACAGGATCCGCACAATACTGCACCGGTCCCGCCGCATTCGGGGCATTCCCCGTCCTTCGACCGGCCCGAACCTTTGCAGCCCGGGCAAACGACCGTCCCCTGCCCCGCGCACTTGGAACACGGCGCTCGTTCGCCCGTGCCGCGGCACTCCTCGCAAAGCACGCTCCCGCGCCCACCGCACGCGGTGCAAGGCGTCGTCCCCCTTCCCCCGCACACCTTGCATTTAGTTCGGCGCCTGACACCGGTCTTCATCAGGCCGCCCTTCATCTCCGATTCAACCATGCCCCGCACACAGCCCGGTGCAGTGCACTCGACTCGGCCGGTTCCCTTGCACTTCCTGCAATCAACCAGCCCCAACCCCATGCATCGCTTGCAGGGCGCCGCAACGGTCCTCATCAACAGCGCCTTCTCCCGGTCGGACAGCTTGCCCTCCAGCGACATCGGAACCCATGCCTCGCCAACCGGAACAAACTTCCTCCCCCTCTGGATCTGCACGTACTCGCGAGCGGAACGGCCCAGCTCCGCCGTTCGCTCCGCCAAGGTGCCGACCCCCAGAGCGAAACCGGTTCCATAACAGTTCCTGCACGGCCTGCCGGCAACTTCACGGTACGAGGTCTTGCCCGTAAACGTCTGGCTGAGCATCCTCGCCTTGCCCGACCCATTGCACACCGGGCACGGTCGCCTGAAAGTCTTTCCCAGCGTTGCGGTCTTCTTTATCGATTCAACGATCCTCGTAGCCCGTTTGTTGCCGTCCTCGGGATCCGCCAACATGTCCAGTGCCGCGGCGTTCCTGTATATCAGCCGCGCCACACCCAGCTTCTTCATCTTCCTGTACTTGTCCCCGAGCGCTATCTCCTTCTCTACGATCCGCCCGTCCAGAAACCCGATGCCCGGCCTTGCAGCAACCACCTTCGGCGGCGGCTCTTCCTTCTCGTCGTCCGAATCAGGCAGGTCCGCCTTGCAGTGGACGCATTGCTTGCTGCCCTTCGGATTCTCGTATCCGCACTTTCCACAAATCACCAGGTCTGCAAAAGCGACGCCGCAACACACTAATAGCGACAAAAAGAGCGTCGAAATTTTCAGCATTTTTTTGCTGGAAGTCACGCCTGCCTTCAACTATCATTACGGTTCAGGAGGTTACGCTGCCGGTGTTGCTACCTTCCCTCCTCATGGGAATTATATTAACGACTCCCGGGGGGGGAAGTCAAGGCGTCGCCGAGATTATTGGCGGCGGGGACCGGCAGATCACCAGACGAGTTTGTCAACAATATCCTGTCACGCTTCTGCGTTGTAGGAACGGCAGGCGTGACCGAAGGCGGCGATCATGCAAATGTTGTATGAAATCGTATGCAGAAGTGTATCCCGGCTTCGTGGGAACAGGGCCGGCCAGACCATGGTGGAATACGCCATCATGGCCGGGATAATGCTGGCAACCGTCACCATACTCGCGGTCTTTATGTACACCTTCAGGGGGCACAGCGGACGGATACTGGACCTCGTGGCATCTGAGTACCCCTGAATAAACCAGTAAGTCGCGCGTTGCACGCGTGACAATCGGTGTGCGCATAGCACATCTCGGACAGAAGGAGGCAGCATGATGAAGCTGAGGAACAGCAAGAAGGGTCAGACCATGGTGGAATACATAATCATCGTGGTCATAATCGCCATCGCCGTGATAGCGGTGGCCGGCGTGTTCAGCGACCGCATCCGCGCCCTGTTCGGCGGCGCGACCGTTGAACTGGGCGGCGATGGGGAGGCAGTTCAGGAAGCCACCGACACGAAGTCGGAGGAGTACCTGAAGACGGTTGGCGATGACATCAGCACCGGTGACTAACCGGACAGTTTGAGTTCTCGCAAAGAAGGGGCACCGGCAGTTGAGCGCGAGATGCTTCGTGCCGTGTGCCCGTTCGGGGTGCGCATGAAAGCAGCCGACAAGACCGGTCAGTCGATGATCGAGGCCTGCCTGGCGATATTGATTATCTGCCTCATCTTCGCCGGGATATTCCAGGTATCGCAGATATTCGTTGCACGGGAAATACTCAGCTATTCGGCGTCGAGAGCCGCGCGCGCCAGGACGGTCGGGTTCAACAAGTGGATGGTCCGAAAGGTCGCCCGTGTGGGCTGCATAGCCAACGCGGGACGGATCGTCGAACCGGCCTATGACTACAGTGATCCCGGCATCCAGGATGCCGTGGCTACCTATGGCCCGGGCGAGCTCTGGGAAAACGTGATGGGCGGCAGCCTCCAGCCCCCGTCGACCCAGGTGGACATCGAAGTAGCACGGATCCCGGAGTACCTCTGGGCGCCCACCCCCGCACAGGCAAAATACGTGCTCGACTACGAGGACTGGGACTCGATCAGCGTGCTGGACCTGACCCCGTCCGGTCCCGGCGTGGTCGGCATACTCGCCCATATCAAGGCACAGCAGGATTACCCGATGAAAGTACCCGCGCACGGCGCTTTCTACAATTCCGACACGGTCGAGCTCGAGGGTGAAGCTTACCTGGACAACCACTACCCGCTGTATCTCGACGATGACAACCTGTAACCGTCACCCACCAGGAGGAGGCGTGAGAATATGAGAATGATGCGAGGCCTACCCGGGAAGAAATCCGGCCAGGTCATCATCTTTCTCGCCATCCTCCTCGTAATCCTCACCTTCATGGTGCTCTGGAACTTCGACGTGCACAAGATACTGCACGTGAAGTACGTCACCCAGAACGCGGGCGATGCCGCCGCCCTGATGGCATCGCGCTGGCAGGGGGTAACGCTCAACCTCATCGGGGAGTTGAACGTTATGCACGCCCTGGCGATCAGCACCAGCAACACCACCGCCATGACGGAGATCACCAACATCCAGGCGAGGCTCTGCTACGTCGGCCCGATGATAGCTTTCATGGCCTCGCAACACGCGGCCAAGAACAACGGCGCATACGTGAACGAGGCATTCACCACCATGATTCGTGAGCACGCCGAAGTCGTGCGCAACGATTACCCCACCGAGGTCGGGCCCAGCGGCGAGTTGCTCTTTCCCGAGCCGTACGCCGGCGCCTGGGACGAGTATGCGGACATGCTCGACACAGTCGCGGACAACGGCATCGCCGCCGGGCCGGACAACGCTCAGTTCTACACCGACATCGGGCAGGACCACATCCTGCTCACACTGGGATTCTACGAAGCCATAGCCGGCAAGACCTGGTGCTGGTTCTACCACAACGCGCCGGACCTGCTGGAAGACTACGAGAATTTCACGCCCGGGTTCTGCTGGTGGCCGGACCTCCCGGAAATCCAGTTCGCCCATCCCATGAACAGCGAGTTCTACGGGCTCCACCTGACCAAGATCAACTCCGCCCTCGAGGATATCGACGGGGCGGACCTCGGAATGATCACCGGCTCCCTGCCCCAGGCGGCCGCGATCGATACCAACATGATGGACGTTAGCGCGACCTGGTACTGCTACGGGCCCGGCCGTTGGGGGCCTTGGGACGTCATGTCCCCCGACATGGAGTACCCGTTCCCCGGCGTGGGTTCCCTCAAGGCCAAGTACGATTACGCCGGCGCCGATGCCGTCGTTCGCGTCGAGTCCGAAATGACGCGCGTGACTCCCGGTCTCGGAACCACCTCCGCCACGGACGTAATCAAGTGGAACGCCGCCGCCAAGCCGTTCGGCTACCTGGCCGAAGAGGACCCGCCGATGGTATGTTCCCTTGTGCTCCCTGCCTTTCACGACGTGCGGCTGATAGCGCTGGATGCCTCGTCGCTCGCCGGCGGCGGATCCTTCAACGTCGAATGGCGCATCCACATCTCCAAGCACCTGCCCGGCTATTACGACGAAAACGGCAATTTCCTCGAGGGCTACGTGCCCGGCGGACTTGACGCTCCCGCGGTCGATCCCGACTGCTGGTACTGCCAGCAACTGGAAACATGGGAAATCGAAGGCTTCCGCCAGGAAGGCGTGGACTGGCTCGAGGAGAACAGCGCGCTCTGCATCAGCCCGCCGGGCGGCGGCGGCGGCGGAGGCGGCGGAGGCGGCTCGCGCTGGGGACACTAGCAGGAGGCGGAGAAGTGTTCAGGGTTCAGTGTTCAGGGTTCAGGAAGAACAGGGATGGGCAGGCGATAACCGAGCTCATGGTCGGGCTCGTGGCGGTGCTTGCATTGCTCGCCGCGCTTGTCCAGATCGTGACCATATCGAAGAGACATACCGACGCGATGGTCACCGCCCGTAAGATAGCCGGCCAGCTGGCCATGCAGGACGGCCAGCCCGTTTCCGGCGCCGACTACCTGGAGGACTGGGAGGAAGGCGGCGACGGCAAACGCTACACCAAGGACGACGAGCCGGTCGAGGACGACCCCTCCGACTTCGATTCCTTCATAGTCGAGAAAGCCGCACAGGGCGCCGCCGGCTGGGATATCCTGAACACGGCCGAATATGACGACATCCCGGACCTCAGGAACAACCCGACGCCCGCCGATGTCTTCGGCCTCGTGGAAGGTACCGCCGACGGTACCGCCGACGACACGGTTGAGTTGCTCCCGGTATTCAAGCACCTGATCTACAATGCCGACGCGATAGAGATAGAAGTCAGCGCATGGCAGACGCTGACAACCGGCATATACTGACAGAGGCAACTAAACATGAAACACAGGGCACGGAAACACCTGGCGCTGATCTGCGCGCTTCTCGTGTGCTCGGTTGCCGGGTCGTCCGCCCGCGTGTTCCTTCGCTGGGGCGCCGCCAGCCAGAGCACCCGCGCGCTCCAGGGGCTGGGCGGCAAGATCGCATACGAGGCCACCGTCATTATCAACGGCGGCAAGGGCGACCTCGCCGTCTTCAACTTCGACCGTGCCCCCTCCGACCTTATGACCGAGCTCCGGAAAACGTTCGGCGTGAAGCAGTTCGGTTTCGCCCAGGGCAACACCGCGATCACGACCTTCGGCGCCGGCAACAGGATGGTCAGGCTGATCGCGCTCCGGCTCGGCGGGGCGGACCGTACGCTCGTGTTCAAGATCGAACAGTCGCGGACGGAGTTCCGGTTGTCCAACGCCAGACCGTCTACTCACCTGCTCTCCCGGTTGCCGGCCTATCCGGGAAGCGAACCTGAGTTCTTCGTGAAGGACGAGAACACCGCCTCGAGCCTGGCAATATCGACCGGCGACGGCTCGCCCGAAGATGTCAGGGAATTCTACAGCACGCGCCTCACCGCCGCCGGCTGGACTTCCGCGCTGGCGCCAAAAGGGCGGACACCCGGTCTCCTGGAAAATCAGAGCATGGCGGTCTACCTCAAGGACCGCCACATTTGCTGCGTCATGGTTTCGCCCGACCGGGCCGGGACCAGCCGAATTACTTTGTTGCATAAGACGCAGGGAATGAAATAATGGTGCTCCGGTCCGAATCCGGCCATCTTCCATTGCTTCTGTCAAAAGTTCGATGAAAACGGATGAGACGGGGAACGGACGACGATGACGGGCGACGATTACGGAAGACGAGGGTCTGGCGGGCCCGATCGTGAGCCGTAATCGTCGCGCGTAATCGT